>Ga0194059_1000519_pt1 | contig 18065 bp, 16 predicted proteins | sample SepL6211m_MetaG_FD_163426 | JGI IMG/M metagenome (GOLD analysis project Ga0194059, IMG submission 163426) | Anoxic zone freshwater microbial communities from boreal shield lake in IISD Experimental Lakes Area, Ontario, Canada - Sep2016-L626-11m | ecosystem: Environmental > Aquatic > Freshwater >... | reverse complement strand
GGCATAGTCGGCACCATTCATATCGAAGAGGGGAACGCCGTGACCATCGGCCAGCCGCTCGTCACCCTGATCGGCGCCGGCGGAGCAGCTCAGGAGACAAAAGCGCCAGCACAGTCAGCCGTAACAGCAAAAGTGAAAGGCGGAGTAACCGCGCCGCTCGCCGGCAACGTCTGGAAGATCGAGGTCGCCGAGGGGCAGAAAGTTCAGGAGGGTGACCTGCTGCTCATTCTCGAAGCGATGAAGATGGAGAATGAGATCTTTGCCGACCGGGACGGCACCATTGGTCAGATCCTCATTCAGGAAGGTACTGCCGTTACTATCGGGGATACGCTGCTGACCATTGAGTGACAAGGTGATGTCTTCAGCCGAAACAGAATCAGATAACGTCAACGACCACTACACTCCGCATGATCTGGATACAAAAATTCTGCGTGCCCTGACAGCCGCAGGCAAGGACCCGGACCGACTCACAATCGATGATCTTGTGCCGATCGATGAGTTTCATGTCCGTGGCCGTAAAGCCACTGTCGACCTTGCCCGGGAACTCGGGCTTGATAAAAACATGCGGGTTCTTGATGTCGGCTGCGGCCTCGGTGGTGCAGCGCGCTATCTCGCGCATAGATTCGGCTGCCATGTCACCGGGGTAGATCTCAATCACGATTATTGCCGGGTTGCCGCTGACCTCACGAGGCGGAGCGGGCTTGAATCGCTGGTTTCTTTTCAACAGGGTAACGCAGCCAATCTGCCGCTTCCTGACGCTTCGTTTGATATTGTCTGGACTCAGCATACGGCGATGAATGTCCCTGACAAGGCTCTGTTTTATCAGGAGGTATGGCGGGTCTTGAAGCCGGGCGGGCGACTCGCCCTGTACGATGTCCTTGCCGGAGCGGGTGGAGAAATTTACTTTCCGGTCCCTTGGGCACGGGAGCCTTCGATCAGTTTTCTGCAGACGGCGCAGCAGTTGCTCGACAGGCTTACGGAAACCGGATTTGCAATAGAGGTGTGGCGGGATGTTACCGAGACCGGTCGTTCATGGTTTCGCCACATGAGGGACAAGACCCGCCAGGAAGGGCCCCCGCCGTTTGGGCTGCAGCTCCTTTTAGGGGATGACTTCCGTGCTATGGCGCATAACCAGATGCTGAATCTTGAAGAAGAGCGCATTGCGCTGATTGAGGCTGTTATACGGCGCCCCGCTGAAATCAAAGAGGATGATAGTAATGCCGGATTATCGAGGTTTATATGAACAGTGAAACAGAGAATACGCTTGATGTGCCGATGCTCAAGGATTCGTCGCTGCAGGTAAAGGGACGGACAGCCCAGTTAACCCTTATGCGCAATGACGTGCGTAACGCACTGACCGGCACGTTTCTGGCTGAAGATATTGTGAAGACCGTCAACTGGGCAAATGGTGAGCCTAGGCTCTCGGTTCTCATTATAACCGGTGACGGCTCCGCCTTCTGTTCCGGAGGCAACGTCAAAGAGATGCAAGAGCGGAGCGGCAGTTTCAGCGGATCGGCGATAAGTATACAGGATGAGTACCGGCGCGGTATTCAGCAAATTCCGCTGGCGCTGCATAAAGCGGAAATTCCTGTTATCGCCGCTGTTAACGGCCCGGCAATCGGTGCCGGTTTTGACCTCGCCTGTATGTGTGATTTGCGTATCGCTTCAACGCGGGCTCAGGTTGGAGAAACCTTCATCAATCTTGGGATCACCCCCGGTGATGGCGGCGCCTGGTTCATGCAGCGCCTCATCGGTTACCAGCGGGCGGCAGAAATGACCTTGACCGGTCGCGTTATTAAAGCTGCTGAGGCTCTGGAGATCGGTTTGTTTCTGGAAGTCGTCGAGCCGGAAAGGCTTCTGGCCCGGGCATGGGAATTGGCCGGCCAGATTGCTGCGAAACCTCCTTTAACGGTACGCTTGACCAAGCGGATGATGAAACTGGCCCAGCGGAGCGATCTCCCTGATTTTCTTGATTTATGCGCCTGTTTCCAGGCGATGGCGCATCATACCGAGGATCATCACGAAGCGGTGAACGCTTTTCTGGAGAAGAGATCAGGCAGCTACCGCGGAGTATAATAAAAATTCCGCACAGCGAAATGTTATTTTGAATAACAGCATTTTACTGATTGACACTTTTTTTTAAGTGTGTTTTTATACAGTACGTTCAGCTCTTTCAAGCATGCGTAAATGATAGCTCAAGACACAGTTTGTTTTTTTTAGCCGTAAATCAGTAATGTGGTACCATTTTACCGGTACGATGCGAATGCTTTGAGGTACAGTCACTGCCCGGAGCATGGCTATAGGTGATGTGATGGGCGCTTCGGGCACCAACAGTGAAAAGAGCGAGGTACCGAACGGATCGGTCGGCACGAATTTTTTCGGGCTTGAGCCGGAACAGGATTCAAAGAATGAACGTCAGTTTATTACCGCACTGGCGAGAGGATTAGAAGTGTTGCGCTGTTTTCACCCCGGTGATCGCCTGCTCGGTAACAAGGATATTGCAAAACGAACCGGGCTTCCCCGGCCCACGGTCTGCCGCGTCACCTACACGCTAACCCGCATGGGCTATCTCAGCTATGCGGAAAAACTCGGTAAGTATCAACTCGGGACGGCCGTCCTCTCTCTGGGGTATTCGCTCCTTGCCAACCTGGATATTCTTAAGATAGCCCAGTCGCGGATGCAGGAACTGGCTGATTATTCAAATTCAGCGGTTGGAGTCGGCGCCCGTGACCGCCTCGGCATGGTGTACCTGAAGGGGTGCTACAGCACGAAAGCATCCATTTCCCTCAACATGGATGCCGGCACCAGCATCTCTATTGCGACAACTTCAATGGGCAAGGCGCTCCTCTGCGGCATGCCGGAGCAGGAACGTGAAGTGCTGATGAAGCATATCCGCTCGGAAAATACCAAGGAATGGCCGCTCCGGAAAATCGGCATCGAGAAGGCTCTGCGTGATTATCAGGAGTATGGTTTCTGCTATTCGATCGGCGAATGGCGTAAGGATGTCAGCGGAGTTGCCGTGCCGATTGTTCCGGTGGACGGTTCTCGGCTGTACAGTTTTAACTGCGCCGCCCCTTCTTTTGTGTTGAAACAGCAGATGATGATTGAAGATATCGGCCCACGGCTCGTACACATGGTCCGCTCTGTCGAAGCTGAAATTGCAGGTCACTGAGGAGAGCAATGTCCCAACCGGTGTATGTCGGCCTCGACCTCGGGGCTTCACGAACAAAAGTGGCCGTTATTGATCAGAGCGGTAATCTGCTCGGCCATGCGGTCAAAAAGTCCGGTACCGACTTTCCTGCGACCGCTGCATTCTGTCTTGACACTTCTCTCGAAATGGCGGGCGCCACACGGAATGACATCGTCAGAGCGGTCTCTACCGGCTATGGCCGCGCCACGGTTTCCTTTGTTACCGATAAGAACAAGTCTGAAATAGGGTGCATTGCCAAAGGGTGCCATCACTATTTTCCCGGGACGATCACGATTATAGATATCGGTGCCCAGGATAATAAAATTATCAAGCTCAACAGCAGCGGCGGTCGCAGCAGTTTTAAAATGAACCGGAAGTGTGCGGCCGGGACCGGATCATTTCTTGAGGAGATGTCATACCGGCTTGATATTACTCTCGAAGAGATGAACGATCTTGCCGGAAAGTCGGAAAACATTATTAAACTGGGCAGTTACTGCACGGTCTTTTCGGCAACGGAGGTCCTTGAGAATATTCGCCACGGGAAAAAAATCACCGACATCGTCAAAGGGATTTTTTATTCGGTCATTAAACGGGTGCTTGAAATGGATTCTCTCACCGAGCACGTCGTGATGACCGGTGGGGTAGTGGCACATAACCGCTATATCGTCACCATGACAGAGGAGATGATCGAGCGCCCTGTCCTGCTCCCGGAGTACCCGCAACTGGCCGGCGCAATTGGGGCGGCACTCTATGCACGGGAGCAGAAAGAGAGCGCGGAAACGCCTGAAAATGAAGATTCAGAAACTGAAATTTAGGAAGTTACGGAGATACCCTCATGGCTGAAGCGAAAACAACCAGAAAAAAAATTCAGGCTACTGATCAGATGAATAAACTTATGTCTGATTACTTCTACGACCTCGACGCCGCCGCCAAAAGTGACAGCAGAAAAGTGGCCTGGTGCACGAGCGTCGGCCCGGCTGAGCTGCTGCGCGCCCTCGGCTTCGCCGTGCACTTTCCGGAAAACCATGCCGCCATGCTCGGCGCAACGCGCACCTCGACCGATCTCATCCCCGAAGCAAACGCCATCGGCTACTCGCCTGATATCTGCTCGTATCTCACGGCCGACATCGGTGCCTGGCTGAAAGGCTTTACTCCGCTTGCCAAAGCGTATCCGGGTATAGATTCGGTGCCCCGGCCGGATGTGCTCGTCTATAACACCAACCAGTGCCGCGATGTGCAGGACTGGTTCGCCTGGTATTCGAAAGAGCTCGGTGTACCGGCTCTTGGTATCACTTCGCCGAAAAACGTTAATGAAGTGACCGAGGCGCATATCTCTGACGTCGCCAAGCAGATTGAAGCGCTGATCCCGACGTTGGAGGAGATTGCCGGCACGAAGCTTGATATGGAGCGGCTGAAAGAGGTGGTCTCACTTTCCCGCGAGTGCACTGAACTCTGGAAAAAAGTGTTGGAGACTGCGACCGCTTCACCGGCACCACTCTCCTTCTTTGACGGCACCATCCATATGGGGCCTGCCGTTGTCCTGCGCGGCACAGTCGAGGCGGTCGCATACTACACGCTGCTGCTGGCCGAGTTGGAACAGCGCATTGCCGAAGGGGTCGGTGCGGTCGATGGCGAAGCAGTGAGAATTTATTGGGAAGGAATGCCGGTCTGGGGTCGCCTCCGCCAGCATTCGGAACTTTTCTCCGGCTTCCATGCGACCGTTATCGCCTCTACCTACTGCAGCAGCTGGATTTTTCCCGCGTTTGACGGCAACGATCCGATCAGGAGCATGGCCAAGGCATACCTTGAACTCTTCATCGTCCGCTCCGACGACTACAAGGGGGGCTATATCAAGGAGATGCTGAAGAAGTTCAATATCGACGGCATCATCTACCACGACGCCAAAACCTGCCCGTACAACTCGAATAACCGCTACGGCCTGCCGCAGCGGATCGAAGCTGAAACAGGCATCCCGAGCCTGGTGATCTCCGGCGATCTGAATGACCTCCGCTGCATTTCCGACGAGCAGACCAAAACCAACATAGAAGCCTTCATCGAACAGCTTGAGGAGGGAAAATAAGATGCTCGATCCACTTTTTAAACCACGGGCGATTGCCATTATCGGCGCTTCCGTCAAGGAGCTCTCCATCGGCAACGTCATCATCAGAAACCTGCAGAAATATGGCTACACCGGACCGATCTACCCGATCAACCCGACCGCGCCGGAAGTCTGCGGCATCACGGCCTATAAGAGCCTGTCCGAAGTTCCAGGCGACGTCGATCTGGCTCACATTATCATTCCGAGCACTCTGGTGCCCCAGGCGATGGAGGAGTGCGGCCTGAAAGGTGTCAAGGCGGTTATTATCAACTCCGCCGGTTTTAGTGAGCTCGGTGAAGAAGGAGCAAAACTTCAGGCGGAGTTTATCTCGACCGCAAAAAAATACGGCATCCGGCTCTTCGGTCCCAACTGCCAGGGCATTATCAACAGCGACCCGGCGCTGAAGGCGTACTGTAACTTCACCTTCACCTATCCGGAACCGGGACATATCTCGGTCGTCGCCCTGAGCGGCGGGGTGGGTGCGCTTATCATGCAGGGGCTCGTAGACCTTGGTATCGGCCAGCGCTTTTACGCATCCAACGGCAATGCCTGCGACGTCTCAATCCCCGAGATCGTCAAGTATTATGGTGACGACGACGAAACGAGGGCCATTATCCTCTACACCGAAGGCTTCTCCAATCCGCGCGAGTTTCTGGAAACCGCCCGGGAAGTGGCGGCACGGAAACCGGTGCTGGCCATGAAGGCCGGCCGCACCGAACAGGGAGCCAAAGCGGCCTCCTCCCACACCGGTTCTCTCGCCGGAGTAGACATCGCCACCGAGCTGATCTTTGAAAAAATCGGCATTCTCCCCTTCAGTGATGAGGGAGAGATCGTCCGTGCTGCCATGGCCTTCTCCTCCCAGCCGATTCCCGGGGGCAACAGGGTCGGGATTATTACCAATACCGGTGGACCGGCGGTTATCGCCACTGATGTACTTGTCTCCTGTGGTCTTGACGTCCCTAAAATTTCAGAAAAATCGATCAACGCGCTGAGAACGACCCAATTACCCGAAGCGTCGCTCGAAAATCCCATTGATGTCGTGGCTACTGCCGGAGGCTCTCATTTCCGTGGTGCCCTCGACGTACTCATGGATGAGGAGGGCGTTGACAGCGTCTTCATAAATTTTGTTACGGCACCGTTTACCGACACCCACGAGGTTGCCCGGCAGATCGCCGAAGTCAATAAACTGGCCCGGAAGCCGATTGTCTGCAACTTCATGACCGACCTCAGCCAGGAACGGTACCAGATAACCATGCGTATCCTCAAGGATGGCGGTGTCCCCTTCTATGCCAATCCGAGCGATGCCGCCAAGGCTCTCGGTGCGCTTCATAAGTTCGGCCAGCTCAAGCGTCGCGACATCGGTCAACCGACACAGTTTCCCGGTATTGACAAGGAGAAGGCAGTATCCATCATCGACCAGGCCCGGAAAGAAGGGCGCTCCGTACTCTCCGCAACAGATGTCTACACCGTTTTTGAAGCGTACGGAATTCCGGTTGCCGGCTGGCGGGTGACAGCAACCGCTGCTGAAGCAGTTGCTGCTGCAGAGGCCATCAGTTTTCCGGTCGTGGTCAAGGTTGACTGCGAAGAAATAGATCACAAAAGTGACATGGGTGGAGTGGCCATTAACCTCAAGGATGCCGACTCAGTCCGCGCCACGGTTGAAGATATGCAGAGCCGTCTTGGAAAATTCGGCGCTCTGAAATTCTTTGTCCAGAAATTCCTCCCTGGTGGACGCGAACTGATTATTGGAGCTGCTGCTGAGCGCGAGTTAGGTCATCTGGTCATGTTCGGCCTGGGGGGCATCTACGTTGAAGTGTTGAAGGATGTGGTATTCAAGATCGCTCCGGTAACGCATCTGGAAGCTTCAGAGATGCTGGCCGGAATAAAAACTGCGGCGCTGCTGGATGGTGTGCGCGGCGAGAAGGGGATCGACAAGGAAGCGGTGATAAACCTGATCCAACGGGTATCGCAACTGCTGACAGATTTGCCGATGATTCAGGAAATGGATATGAACCCGATCATGGCCTTTGCGGACGGCGTGTTTGCGGTTGACGGCAGAATCAGGATCTAACCCCTCCCCGCTCCCTTTATGCCCCAGAGGGTACTTATCAGGGGAGGGCCTATACCTTTCCCCCCTGATAAGGGGGGATCGAGGGGGGTTGGTTTAGAACTCGGTAAACAAAAACTAAATTAAAGGAGATTTTATCCATGCTAACCAAAGCCTACATCCCGTACCGTGGCTACTACAGCACCCCCTTTGTCAAATGGCAGGGGACCCTTGCCAACGAGAACGCCATCGTCCTCGGCGCCGCCACCTCGAAGCGTTTCCTGGAGAGCAAAGGGTGGGACCCGAAAGCCATCGAATATGTTCTCGTCGGCAGCACCGTCTACCAGCAATCCTGGTTCTATACCGGTCCCTGGGCCGCTGCCATGCTCGGTGCCGAGAATTCCCCCGGCGTTCTGATTACTCAGGCCTGCTCCACCTCCGCCTTCTCAATCTACCAGGCCGGGCAGGGGATCGAAACCGGCATGTTCGAAAACAGCTGGTGCCTGCTCGCCGACCGCTGCTCCAACGGCCCGCACGCCATATGGCCGAACCCGAACGGCCCCGGCGGCAAGCCGATCGCCGAAGACTGGTTCATGGACAACGTCAACAAAGACCCCTGGGCCGGACAGGCCATGATCCAGACCGCTGAAAACGTCAGCAAAGAAGCCGGCATCAGCCGTGAAGAGTGCGACGCCCTCACCCTGCGCCGCTATGAGCAGTACCAGGACGCCCTTGCGAATGACCGGGAATTCCAGAAACGCTACATGTTCCCGGTTGAAGTACAGCTCTCGAAAAAGAAAACCATCACCGTCGAGGCCGACGAAGGGGTCATGCCGACAACAGCAGAGGGGCTCGCCGCCCTGCGTCCCGTCCTCCCTGACGGTGTCCACACCTTCGGCGCCCAGACCTTTCCGGCTGACGGCAACGCCGGCATTTCCGTCACGACCCGCGACAAGGCCCGCGAGCTGAGCGCCGACAAAAACGTCGAAGTCCAACTCCTCTCCTTTGGTTACGCCCGCACCAAAAAAGCCTACATGGCCGCCGCCGTTGCCCCGTCGGCCCAGATGGCGCTCGACCGGGCCGGCATCAAAGTCGGCGATCTCGCCGCCGTCAAGACGCACAACCCCTTTGCCGCCAACGACATCGCCATGGCGAAGACAATGGGGCTCGACGTCAACAGCATGAACAACTACGGCTCTTCCCTCATCTACGGTCACCCGCAGGGGCCGACCGGCGCCAGGCTCATGATCGAAGGGATCGAAGAGGTCGCCGGTAAGGGTGGCGGTTATCTCCTCTTCTCCGGCTGCGCCGCCGGTGACACGGCTGCATCAATCGTTATTAAAATCGGGTAGTCTGACGTATCAGGGCAAACCGGTATTTTTCACAAGTAGCGAACAATAAACCATACAAGGAGAAAGTGGATGAATATCGAAGAAATTACAACGGTTGGGGTATGTGGAGCAGGCAGCATGGGGGTGGGCATCGCTCAGGTTGCTGCTCAGGCCGGATTTCAGGTTAAGATGGTTGACGTCAGCGAAGCGGCCTGGCCCCGGGCTGAGAAGACCATTGCCACCAGCCTCCAGCGGATGGTCAAGAAAGAAATTTTTACCGAAGCGGAGATGAAGGAGATCCAGGGAAGGATCAGTTTTTCTACCGATGTGGCCACTCTGGCTGACGCCCCCTTGATCATCGAAGCGGTCTTCGAAGATCTTGCGGTTAAAAAGGAGCTGTTCACTAAACTGGATGCCGTCTGCGGCGATACCACCGTCTACGCCACCAACACCTCCTCCATTGCTATTACCGAAATGGCCGCACTGGTAAAAAACCCGGCCAACTTTGTCGGTATGCACTTCTTTAACCCGGTTCCGATGATGAAGCTGGTTGAAATCATTCCGGCTCTGCAGACCGTACCGGCAACCACCGCACTGGCGCTGGCCTTTGCCCAGAAGATCGGCAAAACCACGATCACCTGCAAGGACACTCCCGGCTTCGTTGTCAACCGCCTGTTCGTTCCCTACATCCTTGATGCCGTCCGCCTGCTGGAAGAGGGTGTTGCCTCCGCGGAGGATATCGACACCGCTATGAAGCTGGGCTGCGGCATGCCGATGGGCCCGCTTGAATTCCAGGATTTTGCCGGAGCGGATATCGGCTATCACGTCGGCAACATTTTCTACGAATACATGAAAGAGGCACGCTTTGCCCCTCCCGGCCTGTTGCGCAAGATGATCAAGGCCGGCTATCTGGGGCGCAAGACCGGTAAAGGGTTCTACGACTATACGGATAAATAGGTGATCATATGTCAAACTGGCAAGCACATTATCAGTCCCGTATAACGACGGCAGAAGAGGCCGTAACGGCGATCAAATCGGGTGACCGCGTGTTTCTGACCGGCAATGCTTCAGTGCCGCTGCAGCTGCTGGCGGCGCTGGTGAAACGCGCACCGGAACTGGAAAACGTCGAGATCTGCCATCCATTGGCAATCTGTCCGTCGGATTATGTTGCTCCCGAAATGACGGGGCATCTCCGCGTCAACACGATGTTCATCAGCGCCAACGTCCGCAAGGCGGTAAATGAAGGGCGGGCTGATTTTACACCGGTCATGCTGTCAGAATTTCCGCTCCTGTTCAAAAACGGTCATCTGCCGCTGGATGTGGCTCTTATTCATGTCTCTCCGCCGGATCAGCATGGCTACTGTTCAATGGGCGCCGAATCGGGCCTGACCATATCGGCAGCTGAAGTTGCTAAAACCGTCATTGCCCAGGTAAATGTACAGATGCCGCGCACGCTCGGCGACACTCTGATGCACGTCGATCAGATGCATCATATCATCCCATTGGATTGTCCGATCAGTGAGCATGCCATGGGGTCGGAAGGCAACGATGAAGAGGTGAAAAAGATTGCCGGACATATATCGGAATTGATCCCGGATGGCGCCACCATGCAGCTCGGTATCGGTGCCATCCCTGATGCCGTGCTCAAATATCTGTATAATAAAAAGGATCTCGGCGTTCATTCCGAACTGATTTCTGACGGCGTGATCGATCTGGTGGAAGCCGGTGTGCTTAATAATTCGCGCAAAAGTATCCACGCCGGTAAGATTGTGTGCGGATTCCTTCTAGGTACCAAGCGTCTCTATGAGTGGGTGGATAACAATCCGATGGTTGAACTGTATCGCACGGAGTATGTGAACGATCCGTTTGTGGTCGCGCAGAACGACCGTATGGTGGCGATCAACTCTGCTCTCGAGGTGGATCTCACCGGCCAGGTCTGCGCCGACAGCATCGGCCCCCGGATGTATTCGGCCGTAGGAGGACAGCTTGATTTCATCTATGGCGCCTCCCGCTCCAAGGGTGGTGTGCCGATTATCGCGCTGCCCAGTACTTCGACGTTACGCGACGGGAGTGTTATCAGTAAAATCGTACCGATGCTGAAACAGGGCGCAGGGGTGGTCACAAGCCGCAACCATGTGCATTATGTGGTCACGGAGTTCGGTGTCGCGGAGTTGTACGGCAAATCAGTCCGCCAGCGAACGCAGGCACTCATTAACATTGCCGATCCGCGATTTCGGGAGGAGATTACTGCGAAAGCCAGAGAGCTGCATTATATATAAAATGGGGGGGCAACCATGATCTGGAACAAGGTTGAGACGTGCAGTCGCAGCGAGATGCAGAGCATTCAGCTTGACAGGCTGCAAAAGACGGTCAGTTATGTGTACGAGCATAATCAGGTCTATAAAAAGAAGCTTCAAGAAGCCGGGGTTAAGCCTTCCGACATCAAGTCGCTCGATGATATCAGAAGGCTCCCCTTTACGGTTAAGGACGACCTCCGGGATAATTATCCGTTTAAGCTTTTCAGTGCTGCACCGGAGGATATTATCGAGTATCATGCCACTTCCGGAACCACCGGAAAGCCGATTGTTGTCGGCTACACCAGAACTGATATCGAAACCTGGTCGGAGGTCATGGCCCGCTGCCTGACCGCGTCAGGCATAACGAAAGCAGACGTTCTGCAGAATATCTACGGCTACGGCCTTTTTACCGGCGGTATCGGTGCGCATTATGGCGGACTGAAAATCGGAGCCGGAGTTATTCCCATTTCCGGCGGCAATACCCAGAAACAGATCATGCTGATGCAGGATTTCGGCACGACGGCTCTGACGGTCACACCCTCATTTTTGATGCATATTCATGAGGTGGGGATCGAAATGGGGGTTGATTTTAAAAAACTCAATCTCCGCACGGCCGTGCTGGGGGCCGAATTTTGGACTGAGTCAATGCGTGACAAAATTCAGGAGTGTTTCGGGCTTAAAGCCTGCGATATCTATGGTCTCACTGAAATTACCGGCCCGGGTGTTGCCTGTGAGTGCCATGAGGCCCGAAATGGCCTGCACGTCAATGAAGATTTTTTCTTCCCGGAGATTATCAATCCGGATACGGGTGAGTCACTTCCGGTCGGCGATGAGGGCGAACTGGTCTTTACAACCATCGGAAAGGAGGGGCAGCCATTACTGCGCTACCGTACACGGGATATTACGAGCCTCAGCCTGGAGCCCTGCATCTGTGGCCGTACTCTGATAAAAATGAAGAAACTGACCGGACGCACCGATGATCTGCTGATCATCCGGGGGGTAAACTTCTTCCCCTCACAGATTGAATCGATCATCCTCAAACACCGTGGTGTCACGCCTAATTACCTGGTCGTGGTCAATCGTAACGGCACACTGGACGAAGTTGAAGTCAAAATCGAGGTAGAAGCCCAGTATGCTTATAAACCGACAATTGAGGTTTTTGAAGTAAGCACGCACCTCTTTGTTACCGATGACGTCGATACCCGCGATATTAAAAAGGGGCTTGAGCGGGATATAAAGAATGTGGTCGGCATTACGGTTACGGTCACGCTTGTTGCGCCTGGTTCAATCCCTCGCAGTGAAGGCAAAGCCAAGCGCTACATAGATAACCGCCCCAAGTGATCCCGGTTTATAGATAGATTATTGCAATGCTCCGGTTGAAGAGATATGCTCTTTTTTGGCAAAGTAAGCAGAACGTTTGAATAATAGAATAATCGAAAGGGTGGTGTACATGAAAAAGATAATCTCTGGAAATGAAGCGATCGCCTTGAGCTTCGGTGATTCCGGCGGGGTTTTTGCCTCCGGCTACCCGGGAACACCAAGTACAGAAACATTGGAAGAAGTAGCCCGTCTCGGTGTGGTCTACTGCGAGTGGGCTCCCAACGAAAAGGTTGCTCTGGAATCTGCAATTGGCGCCTCAATCGCCGGCGGGAGAACTCTCGCCACTATGAAGCATGTCGGTGTCAACGTGGCCGCAGATGCGCTGCTGACCCTCAACCACACCGGTGTCAATGCCGGGCTGATCCTGATGGTTGCCGACGATCCAGGCATGCACTCCTCGCAGAACGAGCAGGACAGCCGCAATTACGCCAAGTTCGCCAAAATCCCGATGCTCGATCCGTCTAACTCCCAGGAAGCCTATGACTTCGTCAGGGATGGCTTTGACATTTCCGAACAGTTTGACACGCCGGTCATGCTCCGCACGACGACACGCATCTCCCACGCCAAGGGAGTTGTCCTACAGAAAGAGAAAATAGCCCAGAAAATCGGCCCGTGGGTCAAGGATGTCCCAAAATACGTGATGCTCCCCAATTACGGGAAGATCAAGCATGTCGAAATAGAGGCGCGTCTCCTCAAGCTGCAGGAGTTTGCCGAAAACACGCCGCTGAACCGGATAGAAATGGGGGACAAAGAGCTCGGCATCATAACCTCCGGCGTCGCCTATCAGCATGTCAAGGAGGCCTATCCGAACGCATCGATTCTCAAGCTCGGCCTCGTCCATCCGCTCCCGGAAAGGAAGATCCGTGAATTTGCCGCCCAGGTCGGACGCTTGATGATCGTAGAGGAACTCGATGCGATCTTCGAAGAACAGATCCGCGCCATGGGGGTTCGGGTTGATATCGGCAAAGACAAAATCCCGCTTTGCGGCGAAGTCAATGCCGACATTATCAGAGCCGCTGCCGGTGATCCCCCCGTACCGGGAACCGCTCCGATCGCCACCCTGCCGCAGCGCCCCCCGATTTTCTGCCCCGGCTGCGCCCACCGCGGACTCTTCACGATCCTGAGCAAGCTCAAGGTTTTCGTCTCCGGCGATATCGGCTGCTATACGCTGGGGGCCCTCCCTCCGATGAGCGCCATGCACAGCACCATCTGCATGGGCGCCAGCATCAGTGCCGCGCACGGCATGGCCAAGGTCAACGAAATAGCCGGAAGAAGCGAAAAACCGGTAGCCGTCATCGGTGATTCGACCTTCTTCCACTCAGGGATGACCGGTCTGCTCAGTCTCGCCTACAACAAGGGCAATGCCCTCGTCGTCATCATGGACAACCGTACCACCGGCATGACCGGTGGTCAGGAGAACCCCGGCTCGGGGCTCGACCTCATGGGGGAGCCGGCCCACCAGGTTGACATGGTAACTCTGGTCAAAGCACTCGGCATCGAAAACGTCGCCGAACTGGACGCCTACAACCTTGAAGCAACCGAGGCTGCCGTTAAAAAAGGCCTCGAAACCCCCGGTCCGTATGTATTGATCGATAAAAACCCCTGCATCCTCCGTTACCGGATCAAAAGTCCGGTGCTCACCGTTGATCAGGAAAAATGCACCGGCTGCCGTGCCTGTCTGAAGGCCGCGTGTGTGTCGCTCGGGCTGCTGCCACCGGTTGACGGCAAAAAGCAGAAGGTTCAGATTGACCCCAACATTTGTGACGGCTGCGGTGTCTGCGCGCAGCTCTGTAAATTTGATGCAATTGCCGTAGCGCAATAAGGAGGAGGGCATAATGGATATATTCAATATTGTCATAGCGGGCGTTGGCGGGCAGGGAGTTCTGCTCGCGTCCAAAGTTCTTGCCGAAAGTGCCCTTGCCAGCGGCATGGATGTTAAACAGAATGAAGTTCACGGGATGGCCCAGCGGGGGGGGAGCGTTATCTCTTTTGTCCGTATCGGCACGGAGGTATTCTCGCCGGTAGTTATTCCGGGAACCGCTGACATCCTGATCTCCTTCGAACCGCTCGAAGCCCTCAGGTACGTCCACTATCTCAAACCGGGCGGCATGCTGGTCTACAACAAGGTCACCATAAATCCGAGTACCGTTGCCACCGGACTGGCAATCTATCCGGCCGATGTGGAGGAGCAGATCGCCCAGGCCTGTCCTGACGCGCGCGGCATTAATGCTCTTGCCATTGCCAAGGAGGCCGGCAATGCCAAGGCGGTTAACATGGTCATGGTCGGTGCCGTGATGAAAAAGCTGCCGATCAATGCCGAGGTAGTTGAGGGGGTCGTCAGGGCGGTCTCAAAGGACAAAGGTGTTGATATCAACCTGAAGGCACTTAATGGCGGGGCAGCGGCCTGAGCGACTGTTTTTCCGCCACCCGGCAGCCCTGCCAGCTGCCGCGTTTTGTCAATTCATTGACAATGGCGTACCACATCTGATTATTCTTCAACCCCCACTGCGGGGCGACACAGATATCGAGAGGGGCCGAGCCATAGAGGCGCTGAATGGCGATATGCGGCGGCAGTAACTCAAGAAAGTCTGCAATTGTTGTTACATACTGCTCCAGTGCCAGGGGGACAAATTCACCCCGGCGATACAACTCCGCCAGCTCCGTGCCATCAACGGCATGGAGCTGGTGCAGTTTCAGCGAATTGATGTGCAGATTGGCCATCAGGTCTGCCGTTTTAAGGAAATCCTCTGTACTCTCCCCCGGAAATCCATGGATTAGATGGGCACAGATGTCAAAATCCCGACCAGATGCCCGACTTACCGCCCTGACAAAATCCTCCAGAGTGTGTCCGCGGTTGATGCGAGTCAAAATACCGTCATCCATCGACTGTAATCCGAGTTCAAGGCAGACATACTTTGTCCGTGCGATCTCCGTCAACAGTTCGAGCGCCGCATCACTCAAGGCATCGGGTCGTGTTCCGACCGAAATGCCGATAACGTCGGGGTGATCAAGAGCGCGATGATACAGTTCAGCAAGCAATTCAACAGCACCGTATGTGTTGGTATATTTCTGGAAATAGATGATGAATTTTTCGGAGCCGAGACGGATGCGGTGATAGGCCATTCCTGCCGCCATCTGCTCTTCCAGCGGCACGACGGCCTGGGTGCCTTTCGGGGAAAACGAGACGTTATTGCAGTAAATACAGCCGCCGGTCCCTTTGCTGCCGTCACGATTCGGGCAGGTAAAGCCGGCATCAACATTGACCTTGCTGACGCGTAAGCCGAAGCGGCGGCGCAGATAGTGTCCGTATGAGTTTATATGAAGGTGCGGGTGGAGACGTAAATCGGGCGTATCAGGCATGCTCTTCAATCTTTTTCAGCAGGGATGCTGCGGCAGCGCGTGGGTCGGCTGCCGCCATTATGGCAGATATGACGGCAACTCCCTGCACCTTGGCAGTCAGTACTTCAGGTATTCCGGCCTCAGAGATACCACCCAGAGCGAGCACCGGTATATGCAAAACTGAAGTTGCTGCCGCCAATTTATTGACTCCGCACGGTGTGCCGTAATCTGCTTTGGAGGGGGTAAAGTACACCGGACCGAACGTCACGAAATCTGCTCCGTTAGTTTGGGCGGTCAATGCTTCATCGATGGCATGAGCAGAGTAGCCGATAATTTTATCCTTTCCCAATATGCGGCGGACAGCCGCTACCGGCAGGCTGTTGACACCGATATGAACACCGTCTGCTTCGACCGCCAGAGCAATATCGGGTCGATCGTTGATGATCAGTCTGGCGGAAAATAGCGATGTGAGCAGCCTCAGTTCAACTGCGAGGCGGTACAGTTCATCACCGGGGAGATCTTTTTCACGCAGCTGAACAGCTTTGACGCCCCCCTCAAGAGCCCGGCGCACTACCTCAACCAGCCGTCTGTCGCCAATCTGCCGGCGATCGGTGATCAGATACAGACTGAAGTCGTCAATCGGCATCAAAATAAGGTATTTAAGCGATCATGCCGTCCAGCGGACTGGAGGCGTTGGCGTAGAGCTTGCGGGGAATCCTGCCGGCCTTGAACGATAATCTGCCGGCAATTACCGCCAGCTTCATCGCTTCCGCCATGGCAATCGGGTCCTGCGCTCCGGCAATGGCGGTGTTCATAAGAACTCCGGCACAGCCGAGTTCCATTGCAATTGCGGCATCGGATGCTGAACCAACTCCGGCATCGACAATAACCGGGACACTGATATTCTCAAGGATAATGCGGATATTGTACGGATTACGAATACCGAGACCACTGCCGATCGGAGCGCCCAGCGGCATGACCGCTGCGCAACCGAGGTCTTCCAGCTTCTTGCAGACAATCACGTCGTCACTGCAGTATGGAAGCACGGTAAAACCCTCTGCCACCAGTATTTTTGCGGCCTTGAGCAGTTCCTCATTATCCGGGAACAGGGTTTTTTCGTCACCCAGCACCTCCAGTTTGACAAAGTCGGACATGCCGGCTTCGCGGGCCAGGCGGCAGGTACGCACCGCGTCATCAGCCGTGTAGCAGCCGGCAGTATTCGGCAGCAGGGTGTACTTTTTCAGGTCGATATAATCGAGCAGCGACTCTTTGCTGCGGTCAAGATTCACTCGCCGCACCGCAACAGTGATGATCTGAGCACCTGATATTTCCAGAGCCCGGGCGGTCTGTTCAAAACTGGCATACTTACCGGTGCCGACCATCAGGCGCGAAGTGAACTCACGCCCGCCAATAACCAACGTGTCTGCATTGTGCGTCATCACAGTTATCCTCCACCAACAAAATGAACTATTTCAATTTTATCGCCGTCACAGAGAAGCCGTGTTTCATACTGAACTTTCGGGAGAATATCGGCATTCAACTCCACCGCCACCCGCTCCCGGCTGATGTCAAGCTGCCGCAGCAGCGCCTCGATGGTAGCCCCTTCAACTGTCTCTACATAATCGCCGTTTAACAGAATCGTCACATCATCCTCCTGACCCCGGCAAGCAGGATACGTATGGTAGCGAAGAAATTTTCTCCATGAGAAACACAGAATATTTCAGCTCACTTACGAAACAAAAAAACCGCAGCAGCGGCTTGTTGAGAACATCAGTCAATCGCTCTACCCTCTTTTTCTGTGAACAGGGAAAATTATTGTGTTCTGGGGCGTCGAATACTACACATAATTTTCCCCCGCGTCTACGGTAAAGACAGGGTAAAAGCAAGATCAGAGGAGTATGACGGACAACGCGATCAAAGATTCGGCTGCAAACAGGCAAATCAAGGCGGAGGTCCCGTTTACGTGTGAGGAATACGACCCGTGTTCAGGAACAGGGAGCTTATTACTTTGACGCCATGGTTGAATGGCAGCGCCGGCAATCCTTCATGGGGAATGCCACCTTCATGTGACAGGCGCTACAGAAACTCCCGGAGTGGTTTGCCTCCGTGGTAAACTTCTGAGTTCCCTTGTTTTTGATATTGAAGAGGTCAGGATGGCAACCGGAACAGTCGAGATCGGCGGAATGCTGCTCATGGGAAAATTTGACATCGCTCCGGTGAGAGGCCGTCCCGAAATAAAAGGGCTGACGCAGTTTCTCCGGGAGGGGCACGATAGTGTTCTCCCCGCCAAGCGAGTTTTTAGGAGATATTTTTCCGTCTCGCAACGCTTTACCCCAGTCGATACCGTCACCGAACCCAGTCTTGGGGAGGGGGGCGGCAAATT
>Ga0194059_1000516_pt1 | contig 18101 bp, 3 predicted proteins | sample SepL6211m_MetaG_FD_163426 | JGI IMG/M metagenome (GOLD analysis project Ga0194059, IMG submission 163426) | Anoxic zone freshwater microbial communities from boreal shield lake in IISD Experimental Lakes Area, Ontario, Canada - Sep2016-L626-11m | ecosystem: Environmental > Aquatic > Freshwater >... | reverse complement strand
TCACTACACAAACTACTACATTACCTCAAGCTACTCAAGATAGTGTTAGACATTTAGCAGGTCAAATGATGGATTATGAAGCTAGAAAAGGATCTCCTATTGGAACAGGATTATCTGACTGGGGATATCATTCTTCTCAGATGCCTAATAATCAAGTTCCTTCTAATTGGCATGCTCCTCAAACTAGGGATCAAGCTGTGGATTTATATATGCAAGAAATTGGAACTAGTCCAATTCTTGGAAATTTTTCTACAGCTATGGAAAAAGGAGAAGCTGGTGACTTTTTATATAACACAGGAAGAGATCCAAGAGTGTATATGCTTGATCAGTATTTAAAATCTTCAGGTAAAGGAAGTCTTCCTAATAGAGGATCATATAATGTAGATACTAAAACAAGTGGTTGGACTCCTGAACTACAAAGTTCTTTAGATCAGGCATGGAATCAATACTCAGGAGAAATAAATAAACTTCCTGTAAATCAAAGAAGACAACTTCTTAATAAAGGAAGAGACTTTTATTATCAAAATATTAATCAAGTGAACGGGCAACCTAATCCATCATATAATGCTACATGGAAACCTAGAATATGGGAATCTGTAAATCAATACAAAGCTAATGGTGGAGAGTGGTTAAATAAATATGCTCCAGGTGGTGTGACAGGAGATCCTAATCAACCATATCATCCTATTACTAATCCAGAAGGGTATCATACTAAAATTAGTGATGTATTAAAAGGAGTTGAAAATAGACAAAGACAAGCTACATTAGAATCTAGAGGATCAGTGATTAAACAAGGACATGCTGAACTTCCATATGAAAAAAGAGATAAAGAGCAAAAACTTAGAGAACAAGCTCAACAAAATTCTGAATTAGCTCAAACTATGGGATCTTTTACACCTAGTGGTTCTAATACTGCAGCTGGTGCTATAGGAGCTGAAAATTTTGTAAATATGAATCCTTTACTTACTGGACCTATAATGTCTACATCTAGACTATATGGAGCTGGTAGAAGTATGGTAGATCCTAATACTTTTAATCCATATTTTAGTTCTGATAATGGAATAGTTGGAAATATACTTGGTGGCTTAAATTTAGCTGGAGATATTGGGATGTTAAGAACTGCTATTAGAAAACCTATAGGAAATTTTAATCCAGAACCAGATCCTAATACTAGAGTGCAATATGCTGATTTTAATGAAAGAAATGAAAGAGTAAAACAAGCTTGGATTGACCAGAAAAAAAGAGATGCTGGTATTCCTATAACAGCAGATGAATATACTAATTTTTTAAAAAATCAAAAACTTAGTCAAGATGCTGGTAAAATATTAAGGACTAAAGGAATGACTCCAGATCCTAGATCAGGAGGATCATGGCAAGCACCTACTAATGAATTAACTTGGAAAGATCCAAAAACAGGAGAAACTATATATCAATTAGAAGGAGCAGATTATAATAATTTTAAAACTCCAGAACTTTATAAAGAAGCTCAAAAAGATCTTAAAAATTATAAAACAAATTATTTTCAAAAATTAATTGATCAACGAAATGCTAATCTTGATAGAGCTAAATTATTAGGAATGGGTCGTTCTACAGAAAATGCAGCTATATTAAAATCTAAAAATCTTTTAGGTGGCAAGTTTCCAGGATTAAATATTCCAGATTATATGGAAAATCTTGGAGCAGATATGCCAATGTATAGTAAAGATCCATATGGTGTTATTCATAATGTATCAGGAATAGATCCTAGTACATTAACAAAATATTCAGGAAGACAAGCATATAAAACAATAAACCCTAATAAATATGGTGGAGAACAGTGGTTAAATAGATATCAAGAAGGATCTCAAGTGTCGTACACTGTAAAACCAGGAGATAACTTAACTAGAATTGGTAGACAATTTGGTTTATCTCCTCAACAACTTGCTGATGCTAATGATATTCAAAATCTTAATAAGATAAGAGCTAATCAAGTATTAAATATTCCTGGTGTACAACAGCAACCTCAACCACCTATTGCTCAAGCACCCATTGTAGATGCTAATTTTGTTGGACCTCAAATGTCAGATGAACCAAATATTCAAAGTCCAACTACTATTAAACGTGTACAGGCTCCTATCACTCAGCAAAAAGTAGTTAATACTAAAAAACAAACTCCTGTAAAATTAGAACAGCAGCAAGCAAAACCAGTAAGTACAGAACCTACATCATCTGTATTAGGTGAAGCTCCTCCTTTATTTAAATCAATTGAAGATAGAGAAGCTTGGAGAAAGAGATTACAAGAAGTAGCTAATAAAGCTTTATCTGAAAAAGGTGATGTAAAATATTTAGCTCCTTTAGTTGATGTATTTGATGCTTCTGGTAATCCTGTAACTTTAGAAAGTGGTGAAAACTGTATTAATGGTATATGTGGATTAAATAAAGCTGCAGGATTAAAATATAATTCTCCAACATATGCAGATAGATATATTGGAAATCAAACCTTTTATGATAATGTAAATAATAAAAAAGAAGATTATTATAGAGTGAATGGTAATTTTCAAGTTGGTGATCATATTCAATTACAAAATCATAAAACTAATAAACTTGGATTTAATATAACTAGTGAAAAAACTGGAAAACCAGTACTTAAAGTTCATCATAGTTACGAGATAATTGGTACTGATGGAGTAGATGATCAAGGTAATAAACTACTACGTCTTATTCATAATGGTGGTGGTACTGAATTTAGAGAAAAAGTAATAACTGAACAAGAATTAAAAAATTGGATTGCTGAACAAGATCCTGATGAATCTGAAGGTGTACAAAGATACTCAGCTATAGTAAATAGACCGGGTTATTCTCTTGATAAAGAACTTATCAAAAAGCAGAGAGAAGCTAGTATGTCACCTAAAACTATAGCAGCATTAGCAGAACAAAAACAAACTGCAGATTGGCAAACTAAGCATGATCCCAACTATCAATATTCTATAAAAGAAGATAGTCCTCAGTTTAAAAATCAGCCAATAGGGATGAAGAAATTTGTAGAGTTTGCTAATAATACTGATAACATTAATAATCTTGTTAAAAAATTAGGTGTAAGTAAAGATGTTATACATGATGAATTATTAAATACTTTTGGTGAACTTGGTGAAGAAAATAAATGGACTAATCCATGGATTGGTGGTGATATTACCAAAGGCATAAGTCCAATACCAATACCTTTAGAAAGTGCTGCAGAAAAAATTGGTTCTTTATTTAATATAGGAAAAAGTAAATCTGTAGGACCTGGTCAAATTAAAATGGAAACTTTAGATGATGAAGAAAGACAAGCTAAAGGAGTTGGTACTAAAAGTTTAAAAGAACTATTTGGTATACAGAATATGTCTGATCTTCAAGACTTTGATAAAGTGATTCCATTAATGACTGCTTTAAATATTAGAAATCGTCAATGGATGGAAAGAAAAGGTAAAGACCTTTCTAATTATTTAATAGGACAACCTGGAGCTTCTGCAGAAGATTTAAAATATGGTGTAGGTAGATGGACTCCTTATATGTATAGAGGATCATTAAGAGTACCTAAAACAAATGAAAATGCTAAAACATTAGATGAAGGTTCATATGCTGATAGAGTGTATCATAATATAAATAATAATTTACAACGTATTCTACCTTACAATTTAGAAGATGGTCAATATAGAGATTTACAACCTGTAACGGTTGTTGCCCATACTAAGAAAAAGAAGAAAGATGGTGGTGAACAATGGTTAAATAGTTATGCTTCTGGTGGTATGATCACAGATCCTATGGGTCAATGGGCTCATCCTGGACAGAATACAAGAATACCTGGAGGTAATATTACTATGCAAAATGTAAACTATCCTGTATGGGCTGAGGCTAGTAATGGTCAAAAAAGAATGATGTATCCTGGACAAGAGTATTCTTTCCCTGGAGCAAAGCATGTAGATGAATATCCTATGGGAGGTTCTAATAAATGGTTGGGGAAATATCAAACTAAAGGACAGGTGGGAGCAGATGTTAAATCACAAGGATTATGGGGAGCTGGTACACAACTTCTTAGAAATATGTTTCCTGATGCTATCACTCATTATATAACAGGAGAACCTACAGTTGGTCAAGCAGCTACTAATTTAGTAGATCCTACAGGAGCTAGTAATGCTCCATTTGTATGGAATTCTTTAGGAAAGATGTATGAACAACCTTCAATTAAACATGCTGTGGGATTAGGGTTTGATATTGCAGGATCTATTCCAGTATTTGGGGAAGCAGCTAAAGGAACTAAAGCTATTGTTCAAGGAACCAATGCATTAGAAAAAGCTAACCTTGCTAGAAGAACTGGAAATCTAATTGGGTCAGGTGCAAAAAAAATCGTAAATTTAGTAGAGAAGCCTGCTCAACTTGTAAATAAAGGATATAGTAAAATTGGAGTTAGTTCTCCAATATTAAATAATAGGCTAGGTCTATGGAATAGAGGTGAACGTGGATGGGAAGCAATAGGTGAAGGAGTAAAACAAGGACTAAATTATTTATCCCCAGGAACAAATCAAAAATATGGTGGTCAAACCAGTTGGCTAAATAAATATAAATAACTAATTTTAATAATAAATTATCATGGTAAAGAAATTTTTAAAAATTGCAGGTGTTAAAACTCAATCAGAGTTTTATAAAAAGTATCCTTCTGAAGAAGCTTTTTTCAAAGCTCATCCTGAAGCTCAACATTTAGTAAACCAGAAAATGGCTTACGGTGGTATGTATGCATATCAAGTGGGTGGTCAGCCTACCCCTGATCAATTTCCTGATTATGCTTCATATCAAACTGCTCTTAATAATTGGGCTGTTAATCAGAATGATATAGTACAACCTCAAGGAGCTAATGCTCTTTTGCAATTTGGTAATGATAATGCTTTACCTGCTCAAGTTATGGCAAAACAGCTTGCTGCATTTCAACAAGCTGCTGCTCAACAAGCCCCTCCAATGGTTCAGACTGCCTCTGTTCCAAAAACTAAATTAAATGACTACCAAGGAGGTAGCATATGGGATTTTTTAACAACTCAAGGTAAAGCTGGAGATTTTTCTACTAGAAAAAAATTAGCTAATACTTTAGGTATGTCTGGGTATACTGGAACAGCTGATCAAAATAAACAAATGATGCAGATGATTCAGCAGAGTCCTGATATTTTAAATAGTATAAGTGGTGCTCCATCTGGTTCAAGAATAGCTAAACCTTCAAAAGCTAAAAGAGTTAGTCAAGCTCAAATACCACAAGAAGATTATACTGATGCTGTTGCAAGACAGGAAAGTCAAAATCCATATGTAATGGCTTCTAGTGAAAATAAAAACCAATCTATATATGGTGAAAATGCACCTATGTTTGATTTTTATACTGGAAAAGCTACATGGGAAGATGGTAGTTCACTAGCTTCAAATAGAGGATCTAATGCTGGAAAAATTGTAGGAGGACTAGCTGGTGCAGCTGGTGCAGGTGCTGCTGGATATGGAGCTTATAAAGAAATACAAAGTATATTAGATGGAATTAAGAATGGTAAGTTTCAACCTACAGGTCAAATGAAAGGCAGATTAACTAGACTTAAAAATCAATGGATTAAAGAATCTGGTGTTAATGCTAAAAATCAAGCACAATGGTTTGAAGGTCTTCCTAAACAACAACAAAGTATTCTTAAAAATCTTGATGCAATGGAAATTCCTGGAGACATTCATACTATGGCTCCTGGTACAGCATCAAGAGATTTATATACTAGAGATATGTTAAATGAAGCTGGTGCTGAACAAACTTTAGAAAATGATAAAGCTACACAAGAAGCTTTGAAAGAAGCTGATGCAGAAGCTGCTGCTTTACGTAAAGTTAATGCTTCTAAAGCTGCTGCTGCAAGATGGGGAACTAAAGCTGCTGAAGTAGAAAAAGCTGTTGGACTTGGTGATAAAATAGCTGGAGGTCTTAAGGCTGCAAGTAGAGCTAAGTATATTGCTCCTGTATTTGATGCTGCAAAAGGATTTTTTGAAACATTTCATGAGTATGGTGGACCTACACATAATAACTCTACTTATTCAGGTGGAATGTCTTATGGTTCTGGAGGAACATACGTTCCAAATCTAGCTGATAGTGCTTATGGTGTTCTTCCTGAATATATGTATGCTCAAGGTGGACAGAATGGTGTACAAGACTTATATGATGCAGGATACCATTTAGAGTATCTTGCTCAAGGAGGACCTACATTTAGTGCAGTGACACAATACCCTCATCAAGCTTATGTACCTGCATTTGACTGGATGGCTGATGGTGGACCTACTTTTAGTAATGTCACTCAGTATCCTCATCAACAATATGTTCCAGCTTTAGATTGGATGGCAAGAGGTGGTCAAAAAAGTAGTGGTGGTAAAGATCAGCAAATAGTTCAAGCAGTTGCTCAAATGTTAGAACAAGGAGCTAAACCTGAACAAATATTACAACAGCTTGTTCAAGCTAAAATTCCTGAAAATAAAGCTGTTGCTATTATACAAAATGTTATGCAGAAAATGGGAGGACAAGGAGCTCCTCAACAACCTCAACCATCTCAACAAATGTCTCCTGAGCAACAACAAATGATGGCTGCTCAACAACAAGGTGCTGGAATGGGTCAGCCTCCAATGGCTTATGGAGGAATGTATGCTAAAGGTGGAGAGTATGATGTAAATGAAAATGATGTTCAGGATTTAATTAATAAAGGTTATACAATTCAATATTTATAATATGCCTAGAATTAAAATAGTAAAGCTTCCAAGTAAGAAGAAATTAAAGAAATATCAAACAGCTGGTTCAGTTGATGATCAAACAGCTGCAACTATTAAATTTACTAATTCTGGAACAGATTTAACAAATCCTTATGCTGCTGATGATGCTGCTAATAATGCTATTTTTCAAACTCAAACTAATTTTCCATTAGGTGATCCAAGAAATGATATTCATGATCTTACAAAAAAAGATAATGAACAACAAGCTTATGATCAAAGCTCATCTAATCAAATTGGAATAGATTTTGGATTATATGGTAAACAAGGTAGTAGAACTCAAAGAAATCAATATAATAATTTTCTTAATGATAAATACAATGCTAATATACAACCTGATTTAACAAAGGCTCAAAAATTTAGTAATGGTTTATACGGGGCTTCTAGATCATTACAAAAAGGATTGCAACTTGGAAGTTTAGCTGCTAATATGAAACAATCTGAAAATGCAAGTGATGCTGCTCGTAGAAAGTTTATGCAAACCCCAGTACTTCCTGGTGGAGATCATGGAGATTATTTTAAGGGTATATTAAAACCTGATGAATACACTGTAAATAAAGGAATGTATACAAATAAGTTTAATCCTAGTATGAACTTTGCTGAATATGGTGGACCTATGTATGCAGGGGGAGGAGGATTTGAAAGTGTTATTCCAGAAGATGTAATATCAAACTATTCTATAAATACACCTATTATATCACCAGATGTAACTCCTTCTTCTATGGGAACTTCATCTAGTTCATCAGATGCTGGAGTAGCAAATGCAGGTTCGTCATATAGTAAAAGTTCATCAAAGGATATAGCTTCTTTTTCAAATAATCCATTAAATTTACATTATGGAAAATTTGCTCAAAAATATAACGGAGTTCCTGGAGCAGATGATGTAGGAGGAAAGGTGGCAATATTTCCTGATTTAGAAACTGGATTACAAGCTAATAAAGATTTATTATTTGGTCCTAACTATAATAAGTTAACAATTAGTGAGGCTAGAAAAAAATGGGTGGGATATGATAACCCTAGTATTCAAGCTATTGTTAATGCTATGGGAGAAGATAAAAAACTTTTAGATTTAAATTCTGAAGAAAAAAGTAAGTTATTTAAATTATTTGCTAAATGGGAAAGTAAACAAGGGTATAATAAAATAAAAGATATATCAATATTTAACAATGGTGGTCAAAATAGTAACACTATGAAAATACGTATAACAGGAACTCCAGAAGAAAAAATGGCTGGAGGTGGACAACCTCAGTACAGTGGTCAATCAGATTATGGATTATATATAGGGCAAAGAAACTTATATAGAGCTATGCCTCAAAACCCATATGAAAATCCTGGACACAGTGTAACTCAAAAAAAAGAAACTCCAAATGATCCATATGTATTAGAAGCAGAAGGTGGAGAAACTATTCTTCGTCCTGATGGAACACATATGAATATTACTGGAGATCGTCATACAGAAGGTGGTGAGAAGCTTACTAAGAGTCAAGCTCCTGAGGGGTCATTCATTTATTCTGATACTAAAAAAATGAAGATTGGTGGTGAAATATTAAGTAACTTTGGTAAAGGTAAAACTGATTCTAAAAAATATACTCCAGCTGCTTTGGCTAAACAATATAATGTAAATAAATATAAAGCTATTCTTGCTGATCCTAACTCTGATACTTTAGCTAAAAAAACTGCTAAAAAAATGATAGAGAATTATGAGGATAAACTTGCTCAATTGGCTTTGGTACAAGAAGGTATGAAAGGATTCCCTAAAGGAATTCCTAAAGTAGCAGAGAAGTTTTTTAGTAAACATCAAGCTGAGCAATCTCAACAGATGCCTTCTCAAGCTCCACAAGAAGCTGCTTATGGGGGTGCATTTGGTTATGGTGGAGATAATATTCCTGATGATCCTGAATATGGATATGGTGGGTTAACTAGTTATCAAACTGAAGGACAGGTTACAGAAGAAGCTCGTAAACTAGCTAAAAAAATTAAAGCTAAAACTCAAGTTACTCCAGATTATAATTATCTTGGAAAATTAGATAATTCAGAATACTGGAAAAGAACTCAAGCAGGTCAAGCAGGTCAAGAAGGAACGGGTCCTCAAACAGATCCATATAGAGGTCCTAAAATGTCTAATTCTGCTTGGTTAAGATTTTTACAAACTCCACAAGGACAATCATATAAACAAAAATATATTACAGGAACTCCTGGTACACAAGGTACTGAAGATGTAACTGATTATTTAGTGTATAATGATGACCCTAGAAGTAGGTTAGTAAGTAAAACAATTCCTACTCCAGAAGAATGGCCTGGAATAACACAAACCCCAGGACCTAAACCTGGTGAAGGTATACCATATAGAAATGCTGCACCATTTAAAGCAGGACGTCTACCATTCTTCTCTTATGATATGGCTGTTGTACCTCAACAAGAAAAAGTATATGCTGCTCCTTCTAGAAATGTAATACCTTTGCCTACTTTTTATGATCCTACTAGAGCTCTTGCTGAAAATGCTAGTTTAGCTAAACAATTTACAGAAGGATATCAAGGAAGTGTTCAAGGTTATTCAGGTGCTAGTAATGCTGCTCAAATGAAAGCAGCTGAAAATGCAGCTAATATTACAGGAGACTATCAAAATAAAGATGTTGGGGTAGCTAATCAATATGCTCAATTACAAGCTCAAATTGAAAGTCAAGATTTAGCTAATGATGCTGAAAGAAGAGATAAAATAGGATTTAATACAGAACAAGCTAAAAAAGCACAAAGAAGTCTTGCTGCTAAATATTTAAATAAATGGGGACAACTTGATAAAAATGATTATACTACAAGAACAAATACTAATATGGTAAATGCTATGAATCCTTATTTTAATATAGGGTATGGTAGACGTTCAGCTAATGTACAGTTTAAACCAGGAGTAGATGCTATGAGTTTAATTACAGGACAGTTTAATTTTCCTGGTCAACAAAGAGGGGCAGCCACTCCAAACTATCAACAATATTTAAAAGAAATGAATGATTTTAAACAACAATATCCTAACTTAGGGGAAGCAGCATTTAATAAAGCATATTCAATGAAATATCCTCAAAGTGCTGGTAGAGGTATGTCAGGAGCTGGTAATAAAAATGCAATGGCTGCATTTATGGCTCAAGCTATGGGAAACAATCAACAATATGGTGCTAACACTCAAGGGTATGATATGGGTGATTTGTATGATCAATATGATCAATATGCTACACAACAAGGTAAATAACTAAGTTAAACCTATTAAGTTTAGTTATAAACTTTTAAAATTTTTTCGTATATTATTAATATAACCTATGGCACAATACTTTCCATATATTCAAGAGACAATGCCGGAACCGGTCTTGTATACTCCTGATTTTAACTTCTTTAATTCAGTACTGCAGAAAAAAACTGCACAGTATGAACAAGGGGTTAGTCAGGCTGCTTCAGCTTATAATTCTGTAGCTAATGCACCATTGTCTAATATAAATAATGTACAAATTAGAAATCAGTATATTAAAGATGCTAAAGAACAGTTAAAGAAAATTTCATCCACTGATCTATCTCTTCCTCAAAATATTCAAGCTGCTCAAAGTATATTTGCTCCTTTTTGGGAGGATAAGTTTATGCTTAAAGATGCTAATGACACTCAATGGTATTCTGGACAAAATCAAAAAGTTACTGGTTGGAGAGATTCTACTGATGCTAAGGTGAGAGCAATGTATAGTCCTATACAGGAGCAATACTTAAATAATGGTTTAATGACTTTACAACAAGCTCCTAGAACAGATGATGCTTTTAGTAAAGTTGAAAGAAGAGAAGCTGTTCCTTTTACTAATATGACAGAATGGCTTCAGGAAATGGCTAAACAGAATGCTGATGGTGAAGGAGGATTAAAAATTGTATATGATGAAACTACCCCAGATGGAGCATATCTTATTAGTACTACTAATGGGCTACGTTCTCAAAAGAAATTTTCTTCATGGGCTCAATCAATGATGTCTAATAACTTTGATCAACAGTTTAAAATAACTGGTATTGTTCAATCAGAAAACTTAGATAAATATTTAAGATCTCAAAATCCTAATATAAATCCTATTGAGTTAAGTCAAGCAAAAGCAAATTATGTTATTGATGATTTAATCAAAGGATATACACAAAGAATTGGTGGAGTTAATGGTAGTATTACAGAAATTCATAATCTACTTAAAGCCTATCCTAAAAATCCAACAGATCCAAAACAAATTGAAGCTGCTACACAACTTCTTAAACAAAGAGATGAGTTAACTAATTTAAGAGAAAGTATTCAATCAGAGTATAATGGCTTTGATAAAGATGTAGATAAGAAAAAAACTGATCTTGTAAAAAGAGTTATGGAAGATCCTTCAGGATACTTTTCTACATTAGCTAAACAACAAACTATAAATAGCTGGTCTACAGGAAGATCAGAAATAGAAAGTAGAAAAATAATTAAAAATGAAACTTTCTTTGCTGCTCAAGATCAAGCTTTAAAAGTACAAAAACAAAACCTTGATCAAAAACAGTATGAGCTAGATGTTAAAAAACAAAATGATCTACAGGACTATAGAACAAAAGCTTTATCTGGAAAAAGTGGAAAAGGAACTTCTAAAGTTATTGGAATGGATCAAGAGGGTAATCCAATCTTAGGATTTACAGGACTAGAAGGAGAAGATAAATCAACTGGAGGAAAGTATTTAGGACTAGGTACTACCAATATAACAACTGATAAAAATACAGCATATGATGTATTTATTAGAGATCAGTCAAATTTGTATAACACTGCTCATGGTAAATTATTTGAACCTACAAATGGTGTTATTGCTATATTAAAAAATGCTGGGCTTAATGATGATGATGTAATGCAAATATCTTCAGGATTAAAAAGACAACTTACAGATGGATCAGCTTTTGCATGGAATGATAAAGAAAAAGGTGCTCTTAAAAAATTAACAGAAGATGGTGGGTTTAAGGCATTTTATAAAAGTGATAAAGTAAAGGATTTAGAACAGTCTATTATGGACTATACAAAAAACTTTATTAAACTTAAAAAAGATAATAATATTGACTATAGTAGTAATGAAATGGCTATTTTTCAAAACTATAGGGAAGCTGATTTTGATCTTAAAAAATATTTAGCTAATGAACGTGATAAGGATGCTCTTATAAAAAACAATATATTATCTAATCCTAAACAGTATAGTAAACTTATTGTAAATAAGAATGGTAAGGATGATTTAATTGATGCATCTTATTTAGCAAATAATGAATTTAAAAATTTAGGAGGGAAACTTCAGTTAAAATTAGATGTACCTTTGGCTCCCGGTATGGGAGCAATAAGTGCTATTGGGCTTGTTGGAAGAACAGCATTAATTCCAGCTAAAGATTTAACTGCTAAGAAACTAGCAGATGCTTATATGAATGGAGAATTAAAAATTAATTATACATCATCCCAATATAGTCCTGGTGCACAAAGAGCAGGTGGTGGACCAGATGCAGCTACTATTGATTATAATGATAAAACATATTCTGTACCTAAAGATTTAGTACCTGTTGTTTCAGGCATATTAAATAAATATGGTTCAGCTGAAGATTTTTCTTCCACTTACAAAAAAGCAACTACAGAAGTAGTTCCAAACTTATTATATTATAAAAATAGAACTGCTCAAGTGGGAGCTGTTTATCAGTATGATGCTGAAGATGTTAAAAATGATCCTCAATCTTTTGCTATATTTCAAGAAGCATTACAACCTGGTAATCAACTTAATATGTACACTATTGGTTCTGATGGTAAAAAAGAAGTTATAGATGATATGGATACTAGAAATGCTATTGGTATGTTATTAAATAGCACAGGTAACATATCAAAATATACTGGTGGATTTAGATATAATACACAAAATGAAAAAGGTAATCAAACAATTGAGTTTAATGTTAAAGAAATTAAAACTGCTGATAAAGATGCTATTGGTGGGGTTAATTTAACTAGTTTAAATGGTACAAAAATTGATATAGAAATTAGTCCAGAAGCAATGGGTCCAAACATTGGAAACCTTCCAAAGAATAGTGGTAACTATATATATGCTCCACTACTTCAAGGAGAAACAATTTCAAGTGATGATTTTATGGATGGATTTGGTATTCATTATGATGTTGTACCAAATAATAATACTAATCCTACAGGAGGCTCAATTGTAATTAAATATCCATTAAGAACAAATTATTTAAATAGTCAAGGTAAGTTAGAAACTAAAGTTGAAACACTTACCACTGAACCTGAGAAGTTTTATTTTACGGGTGATTCAAGAGTTACTCCTGATGAGGTGATGGACAATATTAATAATAAAATTACTCAGTTAATTTTTAATAATCAAGAAGCTTTAAAACAGTATAATTCTGCAATAAAAGCTTCAGGAGGTTCAGCTGCTGGACAATCTTTTGATTTATCAGGAGAGTTGAACAAACGTGGTATTAAATAATTTATAAAACAAACTAAATGGATTTTCCTAATTCAGTCATACCTGAACCAGTAAATACAGATAATCTTGTACCTAGTGGAGCTGATCCTTTTTCTGTCGGCAATCCTAATGCAGGTTTATTAGATTTAGTACAATCTCCCTCTACAGCTAGCAGCATGCCTGCTAATGATCCATTTGCTAGTGGAATTATGCCTCAAGGAAAAGCTTCCTCTGGGGCTTTAGCTGCTCCTATATTTTTTGATGCTGAAAAATCTCAAGTTGATAGGTATACTAGTTCTGACTATTATGGTCAGTTAGGCTTTAATCCTTTAGAGGGTTATGGTAATGAATATAAGTATGGATCTGTACAAACATGGGGAGATGCTATGGGAACTGCCTTAGGAGGGGCCTGGCAGCTTGGTAAGAACACTTTTGTACAAGGTTGGAAGGGTTGGGGTAGGATGGCTAGTGCCATAGGAAATTGGGACTCTAGTAAGCTTATAGCAGATAGTCCAGATGAGTTATATGACATGAATAAGACTCAGCAGGATATTATGAACAAATATGCTATATTCTCTACTCCAGAATCTGATGCTGGTGAGATATTTAATAAAAATTTTTTTGGAAATATGGTGGAGCAATCAGGCTTTGCTCTTGGTACTGTAGCTCAGGTTCTTTCAGAAGAACTTTTAACAATGGGATTATCTACTGAATTTTCACTTGCTAAACTTGGTATTAAAACTCCTGAGTGGATGGGAAAAGTGGTGACAAAAGCTGAAGTATTAAAGTCAATGAATAATCTTGGAGAAGATATCTGGAAATCAGATTCTCTTATTCAAAAAATAGTTCAAGGAGCTAAAAAATATATTCCACTTGTAGGAACAGTTGATGACATTGCAAAGTCTTCAAGAGCTGGAGCAGGTGTTTTACAATTAGCAGCAATTGGAATAGGTGGAACAAGAAGATTTTTAGCTGAAAGTAATATGGCTTTTACAGAAGCTAGAATGGAAGCTGCTGGAACATATGGTGATCTTTATACAAAATTATATGATGAGGAGTTAAATAAAACTGGACAAGCTCCAGCAGCTGATAAGATTGAAAGAATGAAAAATCTTTCAATGGATGCTGCTCATGATAACTTTTGGGTGAATAGTGGAATCTTAATGGTGTCTAATAGGATTGAATTTGATAATCTATTTAAGAAGTTTAGTGTAGGTAGAGATATATTAGGGGAAGAAGCAGGATATGCTAGTGATGTAATGAGAGTAGCAGGTAAAACTAAAGCAGGGGAAGAGTTAACTAAAGTGTATGAAAAAGGTGCTCTTGGTTCAATAGGTGTTTATAAAGATATTGCTAAAGATTTTGGGGGTAGAAAAGCTGCTTGGGAAGTTGCTAAACCTACAGCTAAAAATATATTTAAATGGGAAACAGCAGAAGGTCTTCAAGAAGTATTCCAAGATTTATCTAATAATACTATGCAAAACTACTACTATGATTTATATCATGGTGTAAAAGGTGCAGATTATAGTGATAGTCTTTCTAAAGCAGTTCAACAAGAAAAACAGGGAAATCAAGGATTAAAAACATTCTTAATGGGAGCCCTAACTGGAAGATTAATTTCTCCAATTGATTTAGCTATTGGTAAAGCTAAATTATATACTAGTACTACTAGTGAGCAGAGGCAAGAAAGAAAAGCTAATGTAACTGAAACAGTTGACTTACTTAATGGATTTTACACTGATCCAAATAAGTTTTTGAATGAACACATTGCTAATGTAAAAATTCAAAATAAGGTTGCTAAGAACATGGATGAAGCCATTGTTAATAGAGACCAATATAACTTCCAAAATAATAAAAATTCTGGATTTGCTCGTACTGTATCAGCAGCTATTAAAACAGATATGTTTGAACCATTAATGGATACATTAAAAGGTTATGCTGAAAAGATGAAACCAGAAGAGTTTAAAGAAGCTTTTGGTATGGATGCTACAGAAGATAATATGACTTCTGTAAATGAATTCTTTAGTAAAATTACAAATAATGTAAAAGATTTTCATACAAACTGGAAGTCTTTAAAAGAAAGATATTCAGATCTTGTCATGCCTGATCTTTATAAAGATGGGACACCAGAACGTAAAGTGGCTTTATATGCTAAAAAAGCTTTAGATGATTCTATTGAGATGTTAGCTACAATAGATTTTAAATCTAAAAAAGCTCTTGAAAGAGCTATTCAACTTAAATCTGAAGTGGCTGCTATTCCTCAATACGGAGGTTCTGCTGAAATATCTTTTCGTAATTTAGGAAATATTAATACTGCTAAAAATGAACTTAGTTTATTGCAGGATGAAATAACCAATCTTGAAAATGTAGGGAAGACAGATAGAGCTACCAAACAGTTAATTAAAACTAAGAAGAAACAACTTGATTCTTTAGAAAGCTGGGTGGATAATTATGATGCTCTTGAAAAAATGGGGCTAAAAGAAAAACGTAGATTTAATAAAGCTATCAAATCTTTTACAGATTATATAAATAGTAAGAATGAGGAAAGTAATTTAGATGTCACTGTAAAGAAAGATGACTTTATGGATGTCTATGATAAGTTCTTAGATTATATGGATCTTAATAAAGATCATAAAGACTATATAGATGCTTACAATACAATAGCTGATCCTATACAGTTTACCATGTTACATGATAGAATTGTAGATGCTATTACTAAAACTGAAGAGAAATTTAAAGGTGAGCATAAGAGAGAAATAGCTGATAAACTAAAAAATGAAGGAGCTGAGGAAACTTCTCTATCTTCTCTTTTAGAGGATGCTGCTATTGATGAAACTGTTCCTACAGATATAGAAGTAAAAGATTTAGAAGAAAAACCCAAAGAGGAAAAGACTACTAAAAAAGAATTAGATGTTAATGCCTTAGAGACAGACTTAGCTGATGCATATAGAAAATATGTAGAACAAAGAAAAGCTGATGGATTAAGACCAGCTTCACCTTCTGAGTTTATTAGATTTAGTTCAGATTCTGCTAAAGTATTAGATAAATATGAGGTGGATAAAAAGAAAATATATATAACTCCTAGTGGTGCTACAGCTGACAATATAGATGATTTAGAATTTAAATATGGTACTGCTCCTGTAAAAATTAATCAAGTTACTGATCAAGAAGTTATATCAGGAGAGTCTACAGAAGAAACTATAGAAGAAACTACTCCAACAGATATTGCTCCATCTCAAGATCAAATTAACTCAATGGATAATGGAGTGACATCTGATAATGCTCTTACCACTTTAAAAGTTGATAAATTTACATTAGGACTTGGTGACAAGCTTGTAAATGGTGTAGATCCTGAAATACAAATTATAGGATTTACAAGTGGTGGAAAAGTTACTGTGGAAACTCAAGGTCAAACTGTAGAGGTAGATAAGCAGATGATAGCTGATAAGTTGAATGATGGATATACTAATTTAGTTAAAAATCCAAATTCTGGTAAATTTACTGCTTCACAAATTAATCGTAGAGATCTTAAACAGAACCCACGTAAAAAGTTAGATAATGGATATATTCCATATGTAAACCAAACTCGTGGTGCTACCCTTAACCAGTCTAATATTAAAGATGGTTTAGATAGTCAAATTGATGAAAAGAATAAAGGTATTGTAGAGGGTAAGAAAGTTATTGATGGAGCATTTAAAGTTAACAATAGACTTGATGATTTTGAAACTGAAGTGGATGATAAAGGTGTTGTTAAACGTAAACTAACGGGTATTAATAAAAACTACCCATTAGCTATGGCTACAGATCAGATAAAGTCTGGAACTATTCTTACTATTAAGGTGGATACTGATTTAAAAGATTTTGATGAATATGAATATTTAAATTCAAATATCACTCAAAAACGTACAAAGAGTGACTATTTTACCAAAGATGGTAAGATTAAACCTGAAATGGTTTCTGAATTTCCTATAGTTATTAGTACAGAGATTAATGGTAAAGAGGTTCAATTGGGGTATATACCTACAGAAAAGTGGGTGGCTGCTAAATACAACAATGGATCTACAGTGAATATAGTAGATAAATTAGAAGTGGATGGTGTTATATTTGATAACTACACTGCTAATATTAAAAAAATAAATGATATTCGTAAAGAAATCATGGATGAATTTAACTCTGGAAAAGTTACAGAAAGACAAGCTATTGTTAGTAAAAAGTCAGATGGTCGTTTAAGAACAGAGTCTGGACTTAGAAAACTATCAGAAGTGGTTCATCCTGATAGCAAATTAGCTATCATTAAAAACGGTGTTCCCTATCTTAATGCTGATACAGGGCTTGATGATATTATAGATGATTTAATCATGCCTCAGCAATTAAATGAAAGACTAGCTTCTAAAAACAATTTAGAAGGATGGCCAATGGCTCTTGTTAAAACCCCTACAGGTAAAACATTAGTTAGCTGGGTGAATGTCCCTACATTAAAGGATGAGCATATAGACTTTATACTAGAAAGTTGGAAAGCATTTCATAAGTTAAAAAATATGAATACAGCCGGTATAGATTTTAAAACTGATAGTGAGGAATACAAGATAGTAAATGCTGTATATAAAGCATATGGTAGTACATTAGAAATCAATGAAGATCCTGAATTTAAAATACTACAGGATTATATAAATGATTATATTACATATACTACTCCTTTGTTATATGATCCTTCCAGAAAAAACTCTTCTCAAATTACTATTTTAGCAAATGGTACTCTTGTTACTTGGGCTGTTGAAACTGGACGGGCTAATGATGATAAACTAATAATAAAGAACCCTAATCAGCTTACACAGGATAATCAAAATA
>Ga0194059_1000515_pt1 | contig 18146 bp, 18 predicted proteins | sample SepL6211m_MetaG_FD_163426 | JGI IMG/M metagenome (GOLD analysis project Ga0194059, IMG submission 163426) | Anoxic zone freshwater microbial communities from boreal shield lake in IISD Experimental Lakes Area, Ontario, Canada - Sep2016-L626-11m | ecosystem: Environmental > Aquatic > Freshwater >... | reverse complement strand
AAGGAATGGCTCAAGAATTAAAATAACTAATTATGACAATGGATTAATTTCTACTTTTGTTCCATTTGTTAAATTTAGTGGCGGAGTCAATATCACTTCTTTTACGGATAAAAATGCATCTTTGATTCTGGCAGTACCAGCCTCTAGTGGTGGTCCTCAAATAAAAATATTTGACACATCAGGATTATTAAAGAGACAGTTTTTTGTTTATGACAAGAATTTTCGAGGAGGGGTTAATATTGCAACTGGTGATATAAATAATGATGGTCAAGTTGAAATTATTACAGCGCCGGCTTCGATGGGTGGCCCACAAGTCAGAATTTTTTCAATTGAGGGTAAGCTTCTTGGTCAATTTTTTGCCTATGATCAAAATTTCAGAGGTGGGGTTAATTTAGCGGTTGGTGATATGGATAATGATAATTTTCTTGAAATTATTACGGCACCGGCAAGTCTTGGTGGTCCTCAGGTGAAAATTTTTGACAAGCAAGGTAAGTTAAAAAAATCAGCCTGGATTGGCGATAAAAAAATTCGCACCGGATTGCGACTTGCAGTGGGGGATTTTTCTGGTCGATCCTTAGATAGAAAGTTGAATTTAGTTGTCAATATGATTGAAAATAATGCTAATTATATTTATTTATACAACACTGGACTAGAACGTGACTTAAAATTTAAAATCAATAGCAAAACCACTGGCAGTTTAGCGGTTGCAGATATAAATAAAGACGGCTATTCAGAAATATTGGTCGGGGATAACGTTGGATCAAAAATAGTTACTTATGATTCACTTGGAATCTTACGAAATGAATTTTTAGGATTTGATCCAGGGTTTAAGGGTGGGGTAAATTTATCAACAATAAAACGTTAATATTAAGCTATGCAAAAAACTATTTTTGATCGAAAAAATGTCTTGGTTTTGGGGGGGGCAGGTTTCATCGGATCCCATTTGTGTGATGAATTGGTAAAAGATAGCAAGGTTATTTGTGTAGATAATTTTTCAACTGGTGATGAAAAAAATATTGATCATTTATTATCTGATCAGAATTTCAAATTCATTAAGCATGATATGTCAGAACCGCTCGACCTTGAATCGATGCCAGAATTGGAATTGTTTAAAGTGAAATTTCAAGGCATTCAGGAAATATATAACTTAGCATGTCCGACTTCACCCAAGCATTTTAACGAGCAGCTAATAGATAACTTGCTTGCCAATTCTTATGCAGTTAAAAATAGCTTAGATGTGGCGTTGAAGTACAGCGCTAAGTACTTGCATTTTTCTACGTCGGTAGTCTATGGTCATAATCGCGATGGTCGAGGAAAACTATCAGAGGAATATATGGGTGTCGTAGATTTTGTCTCAAGTCGCAGTGCTTATGATGAAGGTAAACAGTTTGCCGAAACAATGGTTATAAATTATAGACGCGTCTACAATTTAGACGCCAAAATTATGCGATTATTCAGGACGTATGGTCCTCGAATGAAGTTGAATGATAATCAGATGATTCCAGATTTTGTTTCCAATGCCTTGGATGATAAGGATTTAATTATATTTGGAGATGAGAAATTTAGTTCATCTTTGTGTTATGTGTCTGACGTGGTAGATGCGGCGATGAAAATGATTCAAAAGCCCAGTGTTGAAATATTAAATATCGGCTCAGATATTGATGTTAGTTTTACAAATATAGCTAAAAAAATTATAAACTTAACAGACTCAAAATCGGCTATCAAGCACCAGCCCGAAATATTTTTTGTCTCTAATTTGCCATTGCCTGACATTTCGAAGGCCTTGGATCAACTTGGTTGGTTACCGATCGTAACCCTGGATAAGGGTCTAGAAAAAACTGTCGATGACCTAAGAGCCAGTAAAGGTGTAAAAAATCTTTCAAATGTCTATAAATAAAAATAAAATTTATTTGATAATACCGGCATATAATGAGGCCAAAAATATTGGCGAGGTTCTTGCCACTGCTCTAAAAATATATTCTGACATTGTAGTGGTTGATGATGGGTCAAGTGATGAGACAGCGGCAATCGTGAGCTTGTTTAATGTTCATTTATTGCGTCATGTTACAAATCGCGGACAAGGGGCGGCACTTAGGACGGGGACAAAATTCGCAGTCTTTAACGGGGCAGATATTATTGTGCATTTTGATGCGGATGGACAATTTTTGATTGACGACATAGAGGTGGCGATTAAAAAAATAGTCTTGGATAAAGTCGATTTGGTTTTTGGTTCTCGATTCTTGAATGACAATACTAAAATGCCATGGTTTAAAAAAAATATAATTATGCCACTGGCTAGGCTAGTTAATAAATTAGCCTTTAATATTAATCTTACAGATCCGCAAAGTGGTTTTCGGGTGTTTACAGCCAAATCATTTGAAAAAATAATTTGGCAGCAGGATGGGATGGCACACTGCACTGAGATCCTACACCGGGCAACTCGTAGTGGCTTGACACTAGCGGAGGTGCCAATAACCGTTATTTATCATGATTTTGGTCAAAGGCTTTCTGGTGGTTTTAAAATATTAAAGGATTTTTTCATATATAGTCTGATAAATTAATTTTCTAAATATGTTTCAACAGGTTATTGCAATAATAATAATTGCCTTCATAATATCGCGATTGATTTGGCAAAAAAGAGGCGCTCAAATTTCTACGTCTGAATTTAAGTTTTGGTTGTTTTTCTGGATTGTGAGTGGCATTGCTGTACTGAATTTAAAATATATTGACTTATTGGTTGCCCATTTTGGTTTTAGTGGTTCCGGGATTCAAGTATTGCTAGAAGTTGCCATAGTTGTTTTGTTTTATTTTATTTTTAGATTAAGATTAAGAATGGCCAAACTCGAAAAAGACATAACGCGCTTAGTCGAGAACATTGCCTTAAATACAAAAATATGACAGCCAAAGAAGCAATTTTTGATTTTATAAATTACGCCTTCATGTTGGCCATTGTTAGTGGCTCTATATTGTATTTTACAATTCCAGGTAATTTTGAGGCCTTTCAGGAGACGATGTTTTCCTTGGCGCCCTTAATTTTTTTCGCTTTTGCCTTATTGATTAAAATAAAATTAGCGCGAACTGAGTTGCGCACAAGGTCTGAAAGGCAGGAAACTGATCTGGAGATTAGATTAACAATTAAGCATAAAATCTGGTATGACATGGGAACCTCAGCTCTACCGGTTGTAATGCTTGCCATCGTAACGACCATTAGAACGGCTGATTATGTCGATGCAATTTTAGCTTTGGTTGCTTACCTGTTTATGTGGGCTCTTGGTAAAATTATTTTTGCTAAAAAAAATATAGCATGAAAATTGCCTATATAGTTTGTACTTATCCGCCATATCGCGGTGGCATGGGAAATAGCGCTAAACAAATTGCGGAGCTGGCAGTCGCAAACCATCAAGTCACGGTTTTTACCCCTAATTATGATGATAGGCAAAAGGACCTTGATTCGACAGCCGCTGTGCGGGTCGAATATTTAAATACGCTATTCAAGTTTGGTAATGCCGCCTGGGTTCCACAGTTAATCTGGTATCTAAGAAAGTATGATTTAACGTATTTGCATTATCCATTTTATGGGGCACATAAGCAGGCCTATAATTTCAGTTTACTGTATCGTCGGCCTCTAGTTGTTCATTACCACATGGATACGGCAGAAGTCGGCTTTAAAGCGCTGCCATTTTGGTTAAGTCGAAAAATAGTTCTACCACTAGTTTTATTTTTTGCCAAAAAAATTGTCATTTCATCACTTGATTATCTAAAAAGTTCCAATATTAAAAATTATTATATCAAGCATCCGGAAAAGTTTGTGGAAATACCTTTTTGGGTTGATACTGATTTTTATCAGCCGGCTATTAAAAACAATAATGATCGCGAGCTGTCATTGTTATTTGTCGGTGGACTAGACTCGGCTCATTATTTTAAAGGTTTAGAGGTTTTGTTAAAGTCAGTAAAATTAATTATTGAAAGTGAAGCTTTTTTAGTTAGACTTAATATTGTTGGCGATGGCAATTTGAAGAAAAAATACATGGAACTCGTTGTCCAGATGGGCATAAGTAATGTTGTTAATTTTTCTGGTAAACTCAATGACATTGGACTGCTCAACGCATATCAGTCTAGCGATATTTTTATCTTGCCATCGATAAATAAAAGTGAAGCTTTTGGCCTGGTCTTGCTCGAGGCCATGGCATGCGGCGTGCCGGTTATTGCTAGTAACCTTCCTGGCGTCAGGTCGGTCTTCATTAATGAAGAGAGTGGCATGTCATTTGAGGTGGGAGATTCTGAGGATTTGATGATTAAGATAAAGAAACTAGCCCTGGATGAAAAATTACGAATTAAGATGGGTATGGCTGCGAGAGAGCGTGTTCTGGTTAGCTATGATAAAAAAATTGTTAGTGAAAAATTTGAAAAACTTTATGAGGATTGCAGTAGTAAATAACTTATTTAAACCATGGACGCGCGGTGGAGCGGAGCAGGTAGCGCAGTTCCAAGTTAAGGCCTTAAAGAAGCTGGCTCATGACGTGATTGTTATTACTTCACTGGTGGATAGTAAAACTACATTTCAAGATGAATTTCCGGTTTATCGATTAAGCGGCTTTCCATCAACGTTTTCTAGATTAAGTCTCATGCCCTTGTGGCTAAGATATCTTTGGCACCTGATCAATCTCTTTAATTTTGTTACACCATACCGAATTTATCGAATTCTAAAAAAAGAAAAAATCGATTTAGTAGTCGGTAATAATATTTTTGGCTTAGGTCTTTTAACACCGATTGCCTGCCGCTTAGCCGACGCAAAATATGTGGCTGTTTTACATGACATTCAGTTGCTTCATCCATCTGGCCTTATGTATTATGGTCAGGAGTTTATTTTAGAATCACCCGCGGCAAAAATTTATCAATTTTTTACTGGTTTTTTCTTTGCTTTTTGTTCGGGGGTAACTGCTCCATCACATTGGCTTATAAAATTGCATCAAGCTCATTTCATGTTTGTGGCAACTTCGGCCGTAGTTATTAAGAATCCAGACATAGATGCAGTAAATGTTAAAAGAGTTGAGCCGCAAAAATTTACCATGCTATTTGCCGCTCAACTGGAGGTTCATAAAGGTATTAAGGTTTTGCTCGAGGCCGTGTCAGGTTTGGCTGGTGATTGGGTCTTGCAAGTAATGGGTGATGGTAGTCTTGAAGCAGATGTGGTGCAAGCAGCCCTAAGGGATGAAAGAATAAAATATCAAAAGTGGTCAGAAAGTGATTTGCCTGATTTGCTGGCTAATGCCAGTTGCCTAATCTCACCCTCACTGTGCTATGAAAATTCACCCCTGGCTATTAGGCGGGCCCAATTAGCTGGATTGCCTGTTATTGCTAGTAACCTAGGTGGCACACCCGAGTTATTCAGTGAGACAAAATTTTTATTTCGGCCCACTGTCGAGTCGTTACGAGACAAGCTCATTGAATGCCAACAGGCAGATTTTTTTTCACAAAAAAATACGCCAATTAATCATTATGATGACTACATTACCGACTTACTTTTGTTGGCTCTAAAGAATGATGGTTAGTTGAAAATATTTGTTATTTAAGTTAGTATTGTCACATGAAGATACCGAAATACGTCGTCGAAGTGCTGAGTAAAATTAAAGATTCTGGTTTTGAGGCCTATCCAGTCGGGGGGTGTGTTAGGGATTTGTTAATGGACAAAACGCCTAAAGATTGGGATATTACTACGAGTGCCAAGCCCGCTGAGCTTTTGGCGATTTTTCCCGAGGCTAAATATGAAAATACTTTTGGTACGGTTTTGTTAGCTTTTAAGGATGAGGCTGGGTTAGTCATGGCTGTAACCGAGGTCACAACCTTTAGAAGCGAGCAGGGCTACTCTGATCGTCGACACCCGGACGAGGTTATTTTTGAGACCGATATAGAGAAGGATCTCGAGCGTCGAGATTTTACAATAAATGCCTTAGCTTTGAAATTTGATCATTTACCTATAAGTGATGACCATGACTATTTGTCTCAGCGCGAGCTTGACCCTGGCACATGGCAAATTATAGATCTATTCGGTGGACAAAAGGATATTGGCAAAAGAGTAATTAGAGCGGTGGGTGAACCTAGTGACAGATTTCGTGAGGATGCACTCCGCATGATGCGGGCCATTAGATTTTCTGCGCAACTCGGTTTTGCCATCGAGGACAAGACGCTGCGTGCCATCGCTAAGCTGGCGCACACGGTGAGATTTGTGGCAAATGAAAGAATTCGGGATGAATTGATCAAGATTATTTCATCACCCCGGCCAGCTGAAGGTATATTAATGCTCCATAAGGCAAATTTGTTAAAATATATCCTACCAGAACTTGAACTTGGCGTCGGCCTAGCCCAAAATAAACATCACAAGCATACCGTCTTTCAGCACAATGTCAGATCGCTACAATTTTGTCCAAGTCACGACTGGCGTGTTAGGCTGGCCACATTACTGCACGATGTTGGTAAACCTAAATCACGCAAATTGGTCAATGATGAAATAACTTTTTATAACCATGAATATTTTGGGGCCAAAATCACCGAAAAAATCGTGCACAGATTGAAGTTTTCAAACGATGATGCAATCAAGGTCATTGGACTGGTCAAAAATCACATGTTTTATTATAATGTGGATGAAGTGACCGCTGCCGCTGTCCGTCGATTGATTGTTAAGGTGGGCAAAGACAATTTAAAAGACTTGATAGATCTGCGTATCGGCGATCGACTAGGGTCTGATGTCGCCAAGGCCAAGCCTTACAAACTTAGACATCTTGAATACATGTTTGATATGGTGCAAAATGATCCGGTATCGGTAAAAATGCTCAAGATCAATGGTGATACCTTGATGTCAGAGCTTAATATCGAGCCAGGACCGACTATCGGTTGCATTTTAGATATACTTCTGTCCGACGTGTTGGATGACCCAGCTTTGAATAACAATGATTGGCTTATTGCCAGAAGTCTTGAGTTGAGTCATTTGAATTTAGCGGAACTGCGTACCAAGGCTAAGCAGCAAATCGAGGAAAAAAGGACAGCAGAAGACCAAAGTATTAAAAAAAAGCATTGGGTAAAATAATTAATAATATAATATGAAAAATTTAATCCCATTAATGATGTTGGTTTTAATTTTGAGTGGTTGCACTGAGCAATCGTCAACTCAGACTGACACCTACGGTGGCAATCAAGAAATTAAAACCAATGAGGCGGTGCAAAAAGAAAATGCAACCGCCACTCAAGATGCGACCTCAAAATTAGAGACGGCGCAGGTAAAAAACGACTCTGCCATGTCTGATCAAAAAAATAATGATAAACCAATAATTAAAAAAACACTTATGCCAGATCAAAACACTTTTGAAGACCTAGTCGGCGTTTATTCAGGCGCTAACTTGGTGACAAATTTAGGAACAATTTCGGTAAAATTTTACGGCAAAGATTCACCAAAAACAGTTAATAATTTTTTGAATCTCGCCAAGCTTGGTTTTTATGATGGTACACGCTTCCACCGCATTATCAAGGATTTTATGATTCAAGGTGGCGATCCAAATTCCAAGTCTGATGATTGGTCAACTCATGGTATGGGTGGTCCAAATTACAGATTTGCTGACGAATTTAATAGTCATAAATTAGTTCGCGGGTCGCTGGCAATGGCCAACTCTGGTCCCAATACTAATGGTTCACAATTTTTTATCGTGACAGCAGCCGAAACCCCCTGGCTTGATGGTCGACATACAAATTTTGGTGAAGTAACGGCCGGTGAAGAGGTGATGAACAAGATTGAAAATGCCAAAAAGAATGAAAATGATCATCCACTGGAGGACATCACAATTGAAAAAATTGACCTCCTTAAATAAATTTAAAAACCCCTGATCAAAAGTCAGGGTTTTTTGTATTATTTTGTATTATTACTGATTTAGGTTATAATAATAGACGACGCAAATTTTTTATTATCTCATGAAAAAATATTTACTAATTATATTTATAATCGCTTTAGTGCCTTTATCGCTAATGGCAGCTGTCAATACTGGAAATACGGGTAAAATTTTAACCAAAAATAAGCTGGAGTTCTGGTATATTAATCCACTAACTGCTAAACGTCACTATGTTAACAATGTCGATGATTTTTCTTTGCTAATTTCTCGTGTGGCCACCTCGGCACCGCTTTTTGATTTGCAACAAATTGCCCAAAATACTATGACATTGGCAGGTGATGCTACCACCTCACGCCGCTATGCCGGCATGATATTATACGACCCATATAGTGCTAAGGATTTGTGGTACATTAATCCGATAACTTTAAAGAAGCACTATCTTGGTCAGGGATTAGCTGCTTATAAGGTTTTTGCTAACTTAGCGGCTACAACATCGGCAGCGGTTGTTGATTCAATTCCAAGGGCAAGGTCATCACGCGTGACCGATACCTATAGTTCATATGAACGTAAAACCGTAAAGACATCTTTAGGTGACTTTGTGACTGATATTGTAATGATTGATCTGGCTAATCCGAATTTGAAAATCATTACTGAAACCGCTGATAATGGTAACTGCAAAGTTAATTGCAAGGCCAAGCAAATCTCGAGTTTTATTGAACAGCATAACGCCTTTGCCGCAATTAATGGCACCTACTTTGATACTAGTCGGTCAAAATTGAATTATTATTTTTTTCCGGTCTATAATTCACGTCTAAAAAAATTCATCAACGAAGATCAGTTGAAATGGTGGACGACTGGGCCGATAATGGTTTTTGATATGAATAATAAATTTTATTACTTCAAAGATTCACGCGACTTTAAAAGCGTAAAAGAATTCGAAATAAAAAATGGCGTGAAAATCCAGGCAGCAATTGGTAATAAACCACGGCTCGTCGAGGAGGGTATGAACTACTTGATAGATTGGGAGGTTGATCAGAAACAACGTGAAGTTAAGACACTGCGTAACGCCATTGCTTATAAGCAAGGCAAGCTCTATTTAGTGGTCACGCAAAAGTCACGGATTCAAGATTTGGCCGAGGTTTTAACAACTCTAGGGATGGAGTATGGTTTAAACCTAGATGGCGGTTATTCAACGGCGTTGTTCTATGATGACAAGATTAAACTTGGTCCTGGTCGTGACATTCCCAATGCCATATTATTTTCCTATAAAGATTTATCCAAGAAACCAGTCTCAGCCAATAGTGCTACGATGTCTAGTAGTATTAATTCTGAAAAAAATAATTAACACTTATGCTAACCCAAGCAGTTCTAAAATATAAGGAGGACGGAGAGATTTATTTGCGTATCAAGGCTAGGCCCGGAGCAGCCACGACCGAGGTCAAAGGTCTACTTGAGACGCCGGATGGGGATACGTATAAGATTGATTTGGCAGCTGCACCCGAGCAAGGTAAGGCCAATTTAGAGCTGATTAAGTATTTAGCCGTCTGGTTTGAGGTTGCCAAGGCCAATATCACGGTCTTAAGCGGTGCTGGAGATAAATTCAAGCTCATAAAAATTGTGAAGTAATAACATGGAAATACAAACTAAAAAAAATGATCAAAAAATCCCCGAACACGTTGGTATAATACTTGATGGTAATCGACGTTGGGCCAAGGAGCGTAACTTGATGAGTTTTGATGGGCACCTAGCTGGTTATAGAAAAATTAGAAGCGTGCCGAAGTGGTTTTTTGATCGCGGCGTGAAATTTGTCTCAGTGTATGCATTTTCGACCGAAAATTGGGATCGTGATCCAGAAGAAGTTAATTATTTAATGAAATTACTTAGGCAAGCGATCGATGAAGAGGTGACTATTGCCAATGAGCAGGATTTTAAGATTTTGGTCAGTGGTCGAATTGACGAGCTACCTGGAGATTTGCCAGTTGCTTGTCACGAGGCAATTTCAAGGACTAGCAGTAATAAAAAAGGGGTTTTAAATATTTGCCTCAATTACGGCGGGCGAGCTGAAATCGTAGATGCTGCAAAGAAAATGATTCGGTCCAATATTACTGAGGAGCAGGTGCATGAAGGGATGTTTAGAAAATATTTTTATCAAAGTGAGGTGCCTGACTTGGATGTACTTGTGAGGACCTCAGGCGAGTGGCGCACTTCTGGATTTTTACTATGGCAAGCAGCTTATGCCGAACTCTTTTTTATAAAGAAGTATTGGCCTGATTATGAGGAGTCAGACGTAGTAAATCTATTGAACGAATATAACGAACGTGATCGCCGATTTGGTAAATAATCTAAAAATTATACACAAATTTTATTGTGTTGCTTATTACAGAGAGAGTCGTTTAAGGATGGCGTCTTTTAATTTAATCGTAAGTCATACTTGCGGTTTTTTTATTTGAATATTATTCAAACACTTGCTAGTATCTAGATATATATGAGTAATGTAAATCAACCACTGGCTGATCGTATTCGACCGCAGGATTTTGCTGGTTTTTTTGGGCAGTCAGAGATTGTGGGTAAAGGCAAGTTGCTGCGGCAAGCGATTGAAGCTGATCGTGTACCGTCGATGATTTTTTGGGGTCCGCCTGGTTCGGGCAAGACAACCTTGGCCAAGATCATTGCTAAGCAGACCAAGTCAGATTTTATTGAGCTGTCCGCAGTGACGGCTGGCGTGGCGGATCTGCGTGAAGTGGTGAAACGCGCCGAGACCAACAAACGACTTGCTATCAAAACTATACTGTTTATTGACGAGATTCATCGCTGGAACAAAGCTCAACAGGATGCTTTACTGCCGCATCTAGAGCGAGGGACGATTATCTTGATTGGTGCGACGACAGAAAATCCTAGTTTCGAAGTGCGTAATGCCTTACTCTCACGTTGTCGAGTTTTTGTTTTGGCAGCTTTGAGTGTCGAGCAGCTCGAGGGGATTTTAACTAGAGCCCTAACGAGTGATGTTTATCTGGCTTCGCAAAAAATAAAAATAAAATCAAAAATTATCCAGCATTTGGCTGAGCTTTCTAACGGTGACGCTCGTACGGCCTTGAATGTTTTGGAATACGCTGCTGGTTTTGGTGTCGAGATTACGGAGTTAGTCCTGGAAGAGGCCTTTCAAAAAAGTTATTTGCAATACGACAAAGATGGTGAGGAGCATTATAATTTAATTTCGGCATTACACAAATCTATGCGTGGTTCTGATGCTGATGCGGCCTTGTATTATCTGGCAAGAATGCTTGAAGGTGGTGAAGATCCTATTTATATTGCCAGGCGATTGGTGAGATTCGCCTCGGAAGATGTTGGTCTAGCTAATTCGCGAGCGATTGAGCAAGTGGTCGCTATTTTTCAAGCTTGTCAATTCATTGGCATGCCTGAGTGTGGCGTTAATTTGGCGCAGGCGGTGGTTTATTTGGCTAAGTGTGAAAAGTCAGTCGAGATTTACCAGGGCTACAAAGAGGCACAAAACGATGTGCGACTATATGGCAATTTGGCGGTGCCACTACATATACGTAATGCTCCGACCAAGTTAATGAAAGACTTGAATTATGGCAAGGGTTATAAATATTCGCCCGATTATAATTATAAGGAAAGACAAACTTATTTGCCAACGAAACTCGCTGGTAAAAAATATCTAAAAAAATAGCCCCGAATTTTGTTCATTCAGGGCTTTTTTAGTTAGGTGATATTGCAGTGATTGAGCATGTTTACAAGGCACTTTTTATGCATTTGTGACATGGGGCACAATGGTGACCGGAAGCGTTCTTCGAATTGGTCATCAAGAATGGATAATATTGTTTTGAGGGATATTGGCCTCACTACATGTTTCATGGTGGCGCAAATGAATTGCAATTCATTTTGTAGGCCAGTTATGCCGTTGTAATTTTTGCTTTTGAGCATTTGAAATATTTTGTCGATACGGGCAAAGTCGAAATTAGCCACGCTCGAGACAACGCCTTCCGCCCCTAAGCTCATAAGGGCTGGCATTAGTCTATCGGAGGAAAAAACTTTGCAATTGGGCGGGTGGTTTTCGATAATATTGGTGATCAAATCGCGCTCACAATTTTCAATTAGTAATCCCTGGATGGTGCCTTCTTTCATGAGTTGAATGACTGTCTCGGCATTGATCTCCGAATTTGACCGTTCCTGATGGAGACACATAATCAGGGGAATCGTTTTTGCATACTTTTTGATGGTACGCATGTGCAATTTTACTCCTTTGATTGGTGGACGGTTATAATACGGCAAAGGAATTAATGCCGCTGTTGCCTTCAAATCTTCAGCAGCCAAGGTTAGTTCGATGGCTTCGGCGGTCGAATTGCTACCAGTTCCGGCAATAATTGGAATCTCACCGGCTGTCTCGATCGCCACTTTTATAATCTTGATATGCTCTTTGAACGAGAGGGTTGAGTTCTCGGCATTGGTGTGAGTGACCATAATAGCACTCGGCTCGTTTTTGATTACATTTCTGATGTGATATTTCAGGGTGTTAAAGTTGACCATTTCTGGGTACATGACTCTGAAGCTATCCTTGTTCTTGATAATGGTTAAACCGTCGGGGTGTTCGGTGAAAAAAGTCGGTATTTCAACGATTGGTCTGAGACATAATTTCTCCATAATTTCCTCATTTTGCATGTATAACCTCCTGGTTTTTTTGCCATAACGCTGGCTATGATGTATATTTAAAAGAGCAATAAGTTGTTTAATATAGCATAATATTAATTATTTGTAAATACTATGGATTACGGTAAAAAGTCGGTCGAACTGCACAGGAAAAAACGTGGTAAAATTGAAATCAAATCTAAAGTTAGCTTAAAAACCATAAATGACTTGGCTTTGGCCTATACGCCAGGCGTTGCCGAAGTTTGTCGCGAAATCGGCCAGGACAAATCGCAGTCATATCAATTGACTAATCGAGCCAATCAAGTCGCGATTGTTTCTGACGGCACGGCCATTTTAGGTTTAGGTGATTTGGGACCTGAGGCAGCCATGCCCGTTATGGAGGGAAAGGCCATAATTTTTAAGGAATTTGCCGGGATCGATGCGGTGCCACTGTGCATTAACTCAACCAAGGTTGAGGAGATAGTGAAATTTTGTAAAATGATCGAACCAAGTTTTGCCGGTATTAACCTAGAAGATATTGCAGCTCCGAGGTGTTTTGAGATACTAGCTATTCTCGAAAAGGAATTAGATATTCCTGTTTTTCATGATGACCAGGATGGAACGGCCATCGTTTTGCTCGCTGCTTTGATTAATACCTGCAGAGTTTCAGGGCGCGCACTGAAGGATTTAAAAATTGTTGTTAACGGGGCGGGGGCGGCTGGCATTGCAATCACTAAACTGCTACTCCACGCGCAAGTAGCAGATGTAGTCGTCGTTGACTCAGTGGGGATTATTAATAAAAAAAGGGCAGGACTGAACGCGGAAAAAAAACAATTAGCACTAGTAACTAATAAGTCAAATAAATCAGGTGAGTTGAGCGATGCGTTAATGGAAACCGATGTTTTTGTGGGTGTTTCTAAGGGTAACATTTTGACTGTTGAAATGGTGCAGTTAATGAATCATCAGCCGTTTATATTTGCGATGGCTAATCCCACGCCAGAAATAATGCCAGAGCTAGCTTATTTGGGTGGCGCGAGTATCGTCGGCACTGGTAGGTCAGATCTGCCAAATCAGGTAAATAACGCCTTGGTCTTTCCTGGTTTGTTTCGAGGCATACTTAAAGCGAAAATAAAAATAGTCACCCCTGAATTGAAGTTTGCTATTGCTATGGCTATCGCTTCCGTCATTAAACCGACCAAGAATAAATTAATGCCACTAGTTATGGATAAGCGAGTGGTGTTAGCAATCGAAAAAATTATTATTAAATATGCACAAAAATAAATTTGGTAAATTAGAAAATTTATTTTTACTATTGTGCTGGCTCGTGTTAATAGCGCGCTTATTAACGGTACCATCACCCAGTGTGCCGAGTTTACTAAATTTTACTTATAGTGATAAATTAATTCATTTAGTTTTATTTGGCGGTTTAGTCTATTTTTTGATTGAGGCGGTCGAGTCATTTTTTTTAACGCGCTACGTCTATGTCGTATTGATTGGATTACTGCTAACCATTGGCTATGCTCAGCTAATGGAATTACTTCAAAATTATATTCCTGGTCGCTCTAATAGCCTTTTTGATTCTTTGGCAGGGGGCGCTGGTGCTCTGATTGCGGCCATTGTTATTTATCTTTGGGATTACAAGCACATCAATCGACCCAGATTATTGATGCAGGTTTGTTGCATGGGGTGTGGGGCGTATGTCCTAGAAGAATTAAAAGAAAAATATCGCTTGTATTTGTTTTTTTATAATCCCAATATTTATCCAGCAACTGAATACAAAAAAAGGCTGGCTGAGACCAGAAGAATTGCCGCTAAAATGGGAGTACCATTGGTGGTTGGTAGAGGTGACTACCAAAATTGGTTAAGTAAAATTGTTGGACATGAAAAATCACCCGAAAAGGGTAGTCGTTGCATGATTTGTTATGCTGATAGATTGACTGCCACCGCCAAAAAAGCCAAAAAATTGGGTTTCAAATATTTCGGTTCGACCTTGTCCATTAGCCCCCATAAATCATATCAGGCTATTTCGCAAATTGGCCAACAAGTGGCAAGAGATTTGCAAATTAATTTTCATGATGAGGATTTTAAAAAAAATGATGGTTTTAATAAATCAGTTTATTTGTCTAAAAAATTGAATTTATATCGTCAAGATTATTGTGGCTGTGAATTTAGCATCAGAAAGAAAAGCTTGGCCTGATATTAAATTAAAAAATATTTAAGATAATTTATGACAGAACAAAAATGGCAAGAAATAAAGGGGAATATTCAAGACATGTTCAAGGTTGTAGAGATTGACTCAGAGCAGTTAGAAGAAGATGGCGGTATTAATATTGAATGGATAATTTTTGATGGACCACTGGGTCGCATGCGCCTAGAGTTTGAAAGTCGTCCAATGATAATTGATAAAAAAACTAATTATTCAAATAGGATTGGTTCGGAAACAGCCGTCACCTATACTTATAGTCCGCACGAAAGGTCAACCGAGTTTGCAGTGTTTAAGTGGGATGAAGGGCAGGAAGTATGGGTAGAATATTCAGCTGAAAATTTTTTGCAGTAAATTTAAGTAATATTGCTAAAATAAGGCATTTCTGTTAAATTGAAAGCCATGACAAATCAATTAAGTTGGTTTTTGGTAAATTTTATACCCTTAGTGTTGTATGCCTTGTTAGAGGCATTACATATATTCCCAGGCAACTTTTATGCTATTGTTGGCTTGATTTTGTTCGTTATTTTGATTTTTAGTGGTCTGATAGCTAAAAATATCGCATTAGTCTCAAATTGGTGGAATTTTAGCTTATTGCCACTGACAACCTATATAGCAAGTATCGCTTTTTCAGTTTTATTGACTGATTTGGCATATGTGAGAATTTTGTATTTGCTTACAACCTTTTTTGTGGTTTTATATTTTAGAACAGTTTTTTATTTTTTTAGAAAGCCGATTAAATATAAATTTGCATCTATTGAAAATAGCGCAAGCTACTTGAATTTTTTTAACTTCTTTTTACTCTCATCATCGTTGTATGGCTTTAGGTCATTTCTTAGCTTGAAGGACTGGCAATTTTTACCGATTGTGCTGATTTATACAGTGCTCGTTTTTTATCAGTTATTGTGGGCAATGAAACTCAAATTTAGCGAATCTTATAAATACATAATTTTAGCTACCCTGGTAATGTTAGAAATTTCCCTCGCAATTAGCTTTCTGCCCTTTGAATATTATGTCTCTGGCTTGCTTTTGTCTTTGTGTTATTATGTAATAAGTGGATTGTTTAAATTGCACATTGCAAAAGTTCTAAATAAAGACAGGGTCATGTATTATGCCTTGTTTGTAATAATTATCTATGCCGTTATTTTTTTAACAGTGCGTTGGCTTTAATTTTATGTCTATTATTTTTTCTGGTTTGAATGGTGCTAAGAGGCGAATTATTTTTTTAACCACAATCGTTGTCTTGTGTTTTTTGGCGGGGATGGTTGGTAGTTATTTTGCCGCCTCATTTGGTTATGTGATTTTTGGCCTAGATACTGTCGAGGAGGTTACGCCAGATTACAATGCCAAGGCTAATGTTATAATTCGTGAGGCAAAAAATGTCGTAGTGATGCAGAATGAGCAAGTCAAGCAAATCGCCTCGACATATCAATCCAGCTCACTGTTGATTGTGCAAAAAAATTCTAAATCCGATGTTTTTGGTGCTAAGTATTATAACCTTAACAAACCCTTTGCCGAGGCCTTGCCAATGACATCCGATGGTTGGTTGATCTCAAATTTGAGAGGTAAGTTTAAAAAGGATACTTTTGTGCCAGCTGATTACTTATTATTTGATGATAATAAGAAGTCATACGTAATAGATAAATTTATCAAAGATGAAAAGAACGGTTTATATTTTTTGCATATCAAAACGACCGATTTAAAAATAAATAAAATTATCGGCATAACCGATGATATAATTGGTTCACCGGTCATTGCGCCAAATCACGACATTTCTATTTTGACGGCCAACATTACGAATGTAGGAACAAAGAGGGAGATTAGTTATAGTGATGAGATCGTTTCTGATATTAATCTTGATCGTAAGATTGACCAGAACTACTCAGTTATTTATATGTTTTCTGGTGACCTAATGGGTTTTGTTAATCAGGATGGTAAAATAATTTCAGCTGATTTTCTTGGTTCGATTGTTAGTAGTTTGTTGAAATTCGGTTCAATCAAACAGACATCCTTGGGGTTGTATTGTCAGGATTTAAGAAATTTGGTACCTGTTGATGGGAAAGATGGACAAGAAGGATGCATTGTTAACAATATTGGCGGGCCAGCAATTACCAAGCTGAGTCCGGCCGAAAAATTTGGGATTAAAGCTGGTGATATAATTTTGGAAATCAATCAGGAGCCACTTATTACCTCCATCCCAGTTGCTCTATCGAGATTCTTGCCAGGTGACAAAATTACTTTATCAGTATTGCGCTCGGGTAAAACAGTTAATATGGATATTGTACTAGCTGAAAAAAAATAAATTTAACGCTTGGTATATTAATAATCCCTTTTAGTTTTAAAAGGGATTTTTTATTTGGACTTTTTGTGATATAATTTAGGTGTTATTAAATCAATATCATGAAAAAAATTAAAAGCATTGAGTCGCTTAAGGGTAAGTTGGAAAATAAGGTAGTTCTAGTTCGTGTTGATTACAACGTGCCACTAAAAAATGGTAAAGTTAAAGAAGATTACAAAATAACTACCTCTTTGCCAACGATTAATTTTTTGATTGAACAGGGTGCAAAAATTATTTTGATGTCACATCTCGGTGATCCTGGAGGCAAGGTTGATAAGAAATTGTCACTTCTGCCAGTCGCCGAGCGTCTAGGCAAGCTTACTAAAATCAAAATAAAGTTTTTAGATACACTAAATCATAAGACGATCAAACATTTATCAACTAAGCTCGTAAAGGGTGAGGTAGTCTTGCTTGAAAATCTCCGGTTTAATGCTGGTGAAGAGAAGAATGACCAGGTCTTCGCAAAAAGCTTGGCCTCATTTGCGAGCATTTATGTAAATAATGCTTTCGCTGTTTCGCATAGGGCTCATGCCTCCGTCTCAGCGATTAAGAAATACCTGCCCTCATATGCTGGCTTGTTATTATTCGATGAAATTGATAGCCTTGAAAAGGCCTTGAATCCAAAACAACCCTTAGTTGTCTTGATGGGTGGGGCGAAGGTTAAAACGAAGTTGCCGATTATTAAAAAATTTTTACCAGTGGCTGATCACATTCTGCTTGGTGGGGTTATAGCAAACGATGTTTTAAAATTGCTTGATTTTGAGGTTGGTAAGTCGATGACAAGTGGTGACAGTGTTGCAGGCATGGAGCTAGTTAAGCTCTATAAAAAGGCCGGCAATCATAAAATTATCTTGCCGATGGATTTTGTGGTTTCGGAGCATAAAAATGGTTCCGGTAAAGTTGTAGTAAAAAAAGTGGGCGCGATTGGAAAAAAGGATTACATTTTTGATATCGGGCCAGAGACTGTTAGCTTTTATGCTAGATTTATCAAACGAGCTAATACTTTAGTGTGGAATGGTCCAATGGGTTGGTTTGAAAATCCAGATTTCAGACATGGCACAATGGCACTGACAAGGTATTTAGC
>Ga0194059_1000514_pt1 | contig 18191 bp, 26 predicted proteins | sample SepL6211m_MetaG_FD_163426 | JGI IMG/M metagenome (GOLD analysis project Ga0194059, IMG submission 163426) | Anoxic zone freshwater microbial communities from boreal shield lake in IISD Experimental Lakes Area, Ontario, Canada - Sep2016-L626-11m | ecosystem: Environmental > Aquatic > Freshwater >... | reverse complement strand
CTCAAGAGTTTTATTTAACACACCACCTAACATTACATAATCGGCGCCAAGTGCTAATGCCTTTATTATATCGTCATAATTTCTGAAACCACCATCGGCAATTATTTTAGTGGTGTAATTTTCCATTTGTTTAATTTGATAACACTCATTAATTAATGATGCCATTGGATAATGAACTCCGGTGTTTGCGGAAGTTAAACAACCACTACCACCACCGATACCAACACGAATAAAATCTACACCGAGTTCTGCGAACTTCTCATATGTTTTTGGGTTGGCGATATTACCAACAATGATTCGATGATTTGGGTTAGTTCTAATTTCACAAAATTGTTTACATAGGTCATATAACTTTACCATGTGACCATTTGCAATGTCAATAAGAATATTAATATCTTCTTCTAACTCATCATCACCATACCACTCAAGAATCTTTTCAAATTCATCTAAAGAAATTGATGAAAATGTGTTACCGACATATACGAATCTAGGTAAACATACTTCTAATTTTTCTTCAAGAAATGTCTCATAATTCTCTGAATCAACCACAGTGTCCATTGGTGATACAAAAATTGGTAATTTATAGTTAGTTGTAAAAATGTCGATTTGTGACCGACTATTAATTGATGAAATAGTCTCCGGAACTAATGTAATATCTTTAAAATCAAATTTCTTATTCATAACTAAAATATAGGAAAAATAATCGTTAAAGACAATTAAGAGTATTTATAATTATGTTAACTGACAAAGAAATTAATAGACTTAATACATTTTTAGAGAGTAAGACCTTCAATTATAAGGGACTTATGATTTATAACACCCGAACAATGGTGGATTTAGATTATAAAATTAAAATCATAGGGTATAAACAAATGATTAGTGTTGGAGAATACTATGACTATTTGAATATATCTTTAACCTTATTTAACTTTAGAGATAAGTTAAGTCAACTTTTATTTCGTGACCAAAAGTCAAACGACCAAGTATTTTGGAAGGCGATGTTAGATGATAATTTATTCTTTTTTAAAAATGAAATAATGACCGATATTAAGAATATTTTGATTAACTTCGACCCCGATATTCGAGTTTACATTGGAAATGTTAATATAGAATTACCAGAAAAAGAACCGATACAAGAACAAAAAATGACGAGAGAAGCGATAAGAAATGTTGTTAAAGACATCGTTAAAGTTTTAAAGACTAAGGAAGAGGGTGAATATACCTTACCTGATAACGAATATGGTACCGGATATCACTTTAATAGATTTCCTGTAGAATTTTCGGTCGACTTATTTATTGAACACGATGATACTATTAATGGATATAAATTAAACGCATCCTATTCTAACGAAGACGATGTTATTGAGATTATGATTATTTATAATCCTTCAGATTTAAATAAATCATTATACGATATTATTGGTGAGTTAAATGAAGTTATTGCTCATGAATTAGAACATTCATTACAAAGTTATAGAGGTGAAATTGATTCAGATAGAGAAGAAGAAACCGATTCTTTAAAATATTATTTACAAACTCACGAAATTCCGGCTCAAGTCGCAGGTTTTAAAAGACTTTCAAGATTACGTAGAATTCCGTTTGAATCAGTTGTTAAGAATTGGTTCAAAACTCATGAGGATATACACAACTTAAATAAAAATGAACAAGAAATTGTTATTGATAAGTTGTTAAATTATAAAAAATTTTAACTTTTACTTTGGAATCGTTTAATCAACTTATTGATTAATTCTTTTAAAATAATTCCTGAAATAGTTAAAAGACCAAACCCTGATAATCTTTGTGCAATGTGAAGAGGTTCAACCGAATTTGAGTCACCTTTCGCCAAATTATATAACATTGGAATTAATGGGATTATAAATGTGTAACTCATGATATTGGTTACCTTGTGAAGTGTTACACCTAAACTACCGATAAACTCTAAAAAAACTTTTTTTAATTCTTTGCTTTTATTAAGAACTGTTTTAAATGGTTGAATTAAACCTTCTTCCTTTATCTTTTCATATATTTTAGTAACAAAGGTTTTATTGTCTATATAATACGATGAAATAACCCCCATTAAAATTAGACTAATCTCAAGGTCGGATAATTCAGGATATTGACCAGATAAAAAATCTTCTAATGGCCCGACAAAACCTCCAATAGTTGCTCCCCAAGTAATTAAGAATTCTAAGTTGATACCTATTTGTTTTGAAGAATCATTAACTATTTTTTTTACAAATTCATAGTTTTGTTTAATAACATCACCAAGTTTATTACCTGATTCTTCAGACAATAATCTTCTTTTTTGTTCTTCTGTAATTAAAATGGTAACACTCATACGTTAATAAATACTTTGATTATATTTATTGTTATAACAATTGTAAAAAAATGATTAATCCTAAATTAAATATTGGTGATAGAGTAGTGTTACTTCATATGGATGGGGAAATGTCCGTTTTACCTGGAGAACAGGGAACTGTAACATCTGTCTCAAAAGTGTTTGGTGATGACCAATATAACGTATCTTGGGATGGTGACGGTAAGACTCAAGGTAGTAAATTGGCCTTAATATCAAGTGCCGACTTATGGGATATACCTAAAGAAAAAAAAGTTAACTCAATTGAAGAAAGAGTAATAACTAAAAGAAGTATAACCGAAATTGATGACCAAAATAAAGTGTTTCTTAAAAACATTGATATTTTTAAACATTTTAATATGAGGTTTTTAAAGAGTTATTTATTGGATGTTAGAGAATCAGGAATTACAAATATGTTTGGAGCATCACCATTTCTATATATGGGTAAGGATAGAGTTAAACATGAGTTTGAATATAAAGATATCGATGAAGAACTGGTTGAAAAGGTGTTAGAAGGTGCCAATCAGGCTCAATCAGAAATGATTAATGGAACTATTAAAGCATTAAATGCTCAAGGAAAAGAAGAAAGTCTTGAAAATATTAATAGATATATTCCAAGATATGCGACCAAAGTGGTTGAACTTTACTTTAATTTATTCTAAAATAAAGTCCCAAATATCGTCAGTTTTAACCGGAGTAACTTTTAAGTCTAAAAAAATAGGGTTATTTTCTCCAGCATATAGACCTAAAATATTATAATCATAGAATTCTTCGGACTCTTGTTCGGTCATTCCATCTCTAATTTGTAATATAGATAAAATCTTAGATTTGGAATATAGTATTCGTCTACCATTACCAAATTCCTCAACAATACCAATAATTGCTTCCTCTAAATCATCTAACAGGATTGCTCCTTCCGCGTATTCATCTATATCTATTTTCATAGTTTAAGGATATATAAAATATTCCGTCAAATCAACATATTTATAGTTAAAACAAATCATTATGAACCAATATTTTTTTAAAATGACAAACGAGGAAAGAACTAATATTCTTGACCAACATAAACATGTCTATGACGGATATGTAACCAATTACGCCAAACAAAATGAACAACCATTATATACTCAAGACTTTGCGAATGATAAAAATGGTGTAACATTAAATAATAAAGGTGTTGTTAGTAACTATAAAAATGTAGGTATTAATGAAAGTATCCTTGAAAGTGAAGAAGACGAATCTTACATGGTTAGTGTTGGAGAACAATTAGATATGATTGGTGACGGTGAAGATGATTTAGAACATGGAACTTTCAGTCATGAAGATGAAGAAAATGAAAGATTTGTTAAATGTCCTCATTGTAGTGGTGAAGGTCACGATGAATTTTCGGATGAAGTTTGTGAATGGTGTGAAGGTTCTGGAATGACAGATTCATTTGATAATGAAGAAAAAGATGAAGACGAATACAAAGATTTAAGTATGTATAACCCATACTATGGTGATGAAGAAACACCTGAATTTAATGATATTGATGTTGCAGGTTTATTAGGATTAGAAGATAAAGAAATGAATCAGAATATACAAGAACAAGTTAATAAATCTTTAGACATGTTCAGAAGATTTAAAAATTTATAATTTAACTTTTCATTATTTAAATTACAACGACATGGAAATTAAGGAATTAATATCTTATTACTTAAATGATTCGTCAAAAACTCTTGAGGTTACATTTAGAACCACTTTAGATGGTGAAGACGAAATTAGAGAAGATAAGATTAACTTTAATGAAATAACCGACTTTGGTTATGATTTTGTTTCAGATATGACGGGTAATTATCGAGATTTACTCGATGAAGATTACGAAGATGATGACTATGAAGACGACGAAATATTTGTGGACGACCATGAAATCACATCATTCTTAAATGAATACTACCTAATTTACCCAACCAAACTACCTAATTCAGAGTTATTTTAAGGCCCAACTCTTGTTAAGTATAATGTAATAGACTGATTACCACCAGAACTACCACTTGGCCATAAACCTGTTGTACGTAATGTTAGACTTTCAAACCCATCACTAATAATCTTAAAAGTTCTTGAACTTGAATTAACATCAAATTGGATATATCCTAAGTCATTTATTGAATTATGACCAATCACTTTATAGAAGTATTGTTTACCCCAAATAACCTGACCTGATGGTAAAGATGTTGGACAAAATGAAATTACACTATAATCCAAATGCCATTTTGTAAATCCCACACTTATACTATCGATAGGGAAGACATCGTTAGGGTTAATATAAACACTTCCTGGTTGATAAGTTGTGTCGCCAGGTGTACTTGAGTTCTCAACTTTAGAAAATGTTATTCTATCAACAATATATTCACCACTTAAACTTAATGAAGCTGGCTCAGAATATTTTTCACAAGACGTTAAAAACGCCACACATACGGATACTAATATTAGTTTTTTCATAGTTATAATTTATTATTCTACAAATATAAGTATCTTTTTTGAAATAAAAAATATTTATTGCTATGATAAATGATATTAATTACATAATTTCTTTAATGAAGGAGTATACACCTCTAAAAAATGAGGGTGAAATTGGGGAACAAGACGCCGCGGCAGCACCAAGTACAAGTGGAGGTGCCGGTGAAAATTACCCAACAGTAACCAAATGGGATTCAGGTGTGGCAAGAACTGGGCCTGCAAATCAAATAGGTAACACTAAATGGGCCGAGATAGTTAAAGTTAATAGAGGTAAATCAAACACTTTATTGTAAACAATGATATTTATTAATATATTAAACAAAAAATACATTTTAAAATGAGAAAACATAAATTAAGTGAAGGTAAAGAAGAATTAGTTAGGGCGTTACTTTTAATGAAGTACGACACTAAAAAAACTTTAACTGAAAATCAAGAAAATATTAAAAGTCAATTAAAAGAGGATGTTGGTGCCGCAGCAATTGGTGCGGGAGTTGGAGGTGCGGCGATTGGTGCGGGGGTTGGAGCAGCCTTACCGACATCATTAGCTATTGGTGCCGCTGGTACAGGTGCCGTTGGTACAGGTGTTGCGTCAGGTCTTGTTTATAGTTTGGCGGGAACTCTTGGGATTGGTGCAACTGCAGCAGGTGCGATAATTGGTGGAGCTGCCGCGGTAGCGGTATTACCATTAGTGTATTGGTTAGTGACTAAAGATGATGGTGCTGATAGAGTAAAGGCTTTAATTCAAATGTGTTCAACAAACGCAAATGCTATATCAAAATTACCTAGAAATATAAATGATACTACTATTAGAGATTTATCCGACAAAATTAATGATGCGGTTAATTACGAAACTTTGGGGTTTATGGCCGGTACTGATGAAGAATCATTATTTGCGGCATTTAATGCGTTAGGAAACGGTAAGGCTCAAGGTTGTTCTGCATCTGACGCTTGTGCATTAATTAAGAGATATAATCAAGACTATGGTGATTTATGGGACGATTTAGATAGTGATATCGATGCTGAAAGTGAATGGACACAAATATATAGACCTTTAAGAAATTGTATTGAGGGTTCCTTAGACGATATAACACCAAGTGACCCATGTAAAGATAAACCTGGAACTGTATGGGACAATAACGTTAAGGCGTGTATATTTATTACACCACCAAAACCAGGTCCAGACAAATGGAGAGAATGTATTGACTTCCCTTTAACAAAAGGTTGTAAAGGTGATAAAGTTTGTAAAATTCAAAACTGTTTAGGTATTAGTGCCGATTGTAAATTTGGTTCAGGAACTGAAAAGGCTTTATCTAACGAAGGATATAGTACAACTGTTACTCAAGAAATTTACGATAAAATTATGTCGAATTGTGGTGGAATAACTACTACCACAACCACATTACCTCAAAGTCCCGATAGAGAAACGGAATATAGTGACGTAGATTAAAATTAAAAATAATATAAGAAATATGAAAAATAAAAAATTTATAAAAGAAGATGTACTTAACCAAGGTTCGGAACAATTCAAAAATGAAACCCTACGAAAAGCATTTGCAGCAGGATGTTGGCCTAAAGTTACAGGACCTTATATTGACCCGATAAGTGGAAGTGAGGTTATTTATTATCTATCAAAAAATGCCTCCAACGCTGCGAATCCTCACATGTTTGATTTTCCTAACGGAAAAAGAGAATGGAGAACTGCCGGTGACAAGACCGGTAAAGTCGCTAGAACTACAACATGGTATTGTGAACAATTAAATAAAACTAAAGATTCTATTTTAACTCCTGACCAACAACAAGCGTTAGACCGTTTAGCGGAATATACGTCAAATCAAGTTGTTGCCTGGAACGAGGGTGTTGAAAAACCTGTAGGTGAAGGTTGGACATTAGTCCCACTATCCGATGCAATTACAACTATTGAAAATAAGAATTCACCTTATGCTGACGAACTTCGTAAAATCTTAGGACGTAATATTGGTGTTGCTAAAGTTTGGGTTTTGAAAGGGGCTCAACAATATGATATAAATTTATCTAATCCTGTCGTACAAAAATTTATGAAAGATGGGTATAAAACTAAAGAGGAGTTTATTAAGTTAAACGGTAATACTTATGGTACAACCGTAATTGATTTATCTGATTGTAGTGTGAATGCCGATACATGTAAAGATTTTCAAGGGTCTTACTTTTTATATAAAGATACTGGAATAATTGCAGATATAGATGTTATAACAAAACTTGAAGATGCGGTTAACAACTCAAAAAGTGGTGAAGGTAACGTTAGAAAAGTCGCTTGTAAAAATGCTCTTGAATTATATAAAAGAGCATATGAAGTTAAATTAGAAATATCTCAACCAAAAATAAATTCTTTTAAACCAGTTATTAATAGTTGTTTAAATTTTTATCCAAAGTTTTCGAAAATTGTTGAAGACTTACAATTTGCTAGTCCAGTAAAAACTCAGACAGGTAGAAATGCTGACTATAGTATTAATGTTAACGCAAGACAATCGGTTCAAAGAGAAAATAAAGAAAAACAATTAAAAAACTTAGTTAGAGAAAGTTTACTTGAAATTAAAGAAAAGAAAATTAAAAGTAATCTAAGTGAAGGTAAAATTGTTAAAAGTAGATTATCTATAATTTCTGAAAATGTTGTACTTAAAACCAATAAACAAAAAGATAAATTTTGTGATGAATTATTATCTGAAATGATATATTTAAATTCTCAAGGATTTAACAAACAAGTTATTAATGAAGGATTTTTTGACGTGTTAACAGGTTTATTTGGACACGCTCCTGAAGGAATCATGGAGTATTTCAAAGAATATATGGGTAAATGGTTAATAGAACATTTAACACCTGTTGACCCAGACGGGTGGATTGGAAATATTATAATTACCTCAGTCGGTAATTTAGCGATTGGAGATATTCCAAAATTAACCGATTGTAATTTTTTAACAAAATTAATTTCTAAATCGGTAGGTGAAGGTACTGTTAGAAAATTAACTCATGAACAAGGTCTTGATGGAGCATTTTATGATGTCCTTAGAAACTCAATTGTCGATATGTTAGATTCTACATCTTTAGTGACAAAAATTGAAGAAGGTTTAGGAGGTGTTATATGTCCACTACTTGGTGGGGTTAAAACTAAAATGGACTCAGCTACGGATAAGTTAAAAGAAAAGGCGTTAGCAAAGTAGTCTTAAAAATACCTGTGAGTTAATTACTCGCATGGGATAAACCAATACGAAAGAAGGGGGGTATCCGAATCTAACAAAGTGGAGTGTCGAAAGGCACTCCCTTTGTGCTTTAGGGATATTTATTAAATGAATGTCGATAGAACAACTAAATAGTGATTTAGGAATGACCCAAAAATTTAAGGTTGTTTTTTTAACTTGTTCTTATAAACGACCAAAAATAACGGAAATATTTCTTAAGTCGTTAGAAGATGTTCAAAAAAAATTAACTAATTATTTTGAGTTTATTAATATTGTTGTTGATAGTGAGGAAACTAACTTATCAGTTTTTAGTAAGTCAAATACCTTTAATTATAATAATTTTACAAATTATCCCATATCAAATAAGTGGAATTACGGACTTTCTTTATGTGAACATATAGATTTTGATTATGTATTTATAATTGGGTCAGATGATTTAATTGATGATAAATTAATGATTAAATACCATGAATTAATGATTTATGGTTATGACTATTTTGGAATTACTGATTTATATTTTCATGACTCCGAAACAAATAAATTATTTTATTGGGCGGGCTATGATTTGAATAGTGGTAGAATGGGGGAAACCATTGGATTAGGAAGATGTATATCTAAAACAATAGTATCTCAATTTAATTTTAAATTGTGGGATAACGGTATTAATTCTGGTCTTGATAGAAGTATGGAGTATAAAATCAAAAAAATACCTAATTTAAAATATACAAGTATTCGGTTAGAAAACAATTATTTTGCTTGTGATATTAAATCGGATTATAATATTGGAAAGTTAAATAGTTATAGTAATTTAAAATTAACTTCAAAAAAAGGGGACGATATCAAAATAATTAATCCGATTTTAAGTATTATTATTCCAACTTTTAATAATACTGATTATATTAATGAGTGTTTATCATCAATAATAAAATCAATTAAATCTTTAGATTGTGAAATCTTAGTTGGTATTGATAATTGTGAGGATACTTTAAATTTAATTAAATATAAAACTTTTGATAGTAGAATACGATTTTTTTTCTTTCAAAAAAATGTTGGCCCATATATTGTTAAAAATACTTTGGTAAAGAATTCCAATTCCGACACAATATTATTTTTTGATTCTGATGATGTAATGTGTGAACATATGATTGAGGAGATTCTTAGATTACAATCGTTTAATGATTTTGTAAGACCTAAATATGTTAATTTTAGTGGTGTTATACCAACTAATAATAATCAGATTAATAATGGAAAACTATTTGGGGAAGGTGTCTTTTCAATTAAGAAATCAATTTTTTTAACTATGAATGGATTTGAGGAATGGAGAACTTCTGCGGATACTGAGTTTATGAATAGATTATATAAGAACGGTCGTAAATCAATTAACACTCCTACAGTTCTTTTTTATAGAAGAATTCATGAAGATAGTCTAACTCAATCAAAACAGACAGGATATGGTTCACGAGTAAGAACTGACTATAGTAACTTGATTAGAAATAAAACAAACTTTGGACCTTTAAATAGATTATCTATGGGGTCATTTTACGAAATTTTAGTTGATAGTTTTGAACCTATTGAAATATTTGATGAAACTAAATATTATAAACAGATTGTTAGAGATACAGTTAACAGTATTCTAAATAGGGATAAATTACCTAAAATAGAAATCGATTATACTTCAATAAACAAAATTGTTCAAAAACAAGGGGTTTATATTCCTATAAACAACATAAAACCTATTAGGGAAAATAAACCTATTGATAGGACTAAGATAATTGAAATTAGAAAAGATTCTTTATTACAAAAATCTCGAGAATTTGGGGATGTTAAAAAAAATAGAAAAAATACTCACCCAAATATTTTTAGTAAAAATGGTAGAAGAAAAAATAGTTAGGCGGATTGATTTTTTAATTTAATACTCTTATTATTATAAAAAAATGGTTCCGTAGTGAAAGGGATATCACAGTAGATTTCTAATCTTCTATTTCTGGTTCAAATCCAGACGGGACTACAAAAAAAAATATAATTTTTGTTGTAGATTCAAATATTTTCATTATCTTTGTTACATGAAAAAATTCTTATTATTTATTGTCGTGTTGATTGGTATTGTATTTCTTTTAAATGAAGAATATAAGGTTAAACATTATTCTGATTCTTATGATAAAACAACTTCGGTTGATTCTAAAGACCAAGTAATATTTGTCAGAGGTTTAGGAAAATATTCTCAACCTGATTTAGAAATTGTGTCAAAAGAAATAACAAAAATGTTTGGTTTTAAATGTGAAATTATTGAGCCAACTCAAACTGAAAGTGGTCTTTATACTGCAAATGGTGAATTAGATGGTTTATATTGTGCACGTTTCTTTAATTCTAACGTTAAAACTGTTTACGTTACTAATGAATACGTAAAATCACATGATATTGTTGTTTGTGGAGCTTCATATATCAACGGTAATTTTATAATTATTAGTAATAATTTTAATGACCTTAGAAGTACGGCGCTTCATGAAATGGCACATACATTAGGTCTTGACCATTGTGATAATAAATGTATTTTGGGACATATTAAACTTGGTGATAATAAAGGTGACTTTTGTAATGATTGTAAAATAAAACTTAACTTAAAATGAAAACTTTCAAAGATTTAGAATTTCAACCCCACTTTAGTGATGAAAGTGGTGTACAGGCAAGAATGACATTCGATAATGGATATGGTGTGTCAGTAATTAAAACCTCATTCTCTTACGGGGGTAAACAAGGGTTATATGAATTAGCGGTACTTGACTCAAGTGGTTCTGTTACCTATAATACACCTATTACTGAAGATGTTTTAGGATATCTTTCCGAAGATGAGGTAACCGATAATATGATTGAAGTTCAAAAAATATTAACCTTTAATTTAAAATAACATGCCATACATAAACATAGATATAGACGATATATACGATGACTTGGATAGAAGTGATAAAGAAAATTTAGTTGAATGGTTGAAGGAGGATGGTTATTTATCCGAATATGAACCACCTAAATCCGCTCTTCAAAAATTATTTGAAGAAGATATTGAAAAAATAAGAAAGGCCTATTTAACCATCTCCAAAGAGGATTTTGAATTAATTAATAAAATTGCTAAAAAATACTAAAATAAAAAAACATGACAGATAAAATGACAGAAGTCCTTATGGACCAGCAAATTTCAGAACCTGAAATTATTGAATTAATTAGTTCTTACCAAAAATTGGTTAAGGCGGGAGTATTAACTGAAGAAAGTTTTACAACTCTTTTATTTAATTTGGGTGTTAAAACGTTAACTGAGAACGAATTCACCATCGATGAAGATACAGTGTATACTCTTAACTAAACAAAATCCGATGTGTGATACCGAGCTAGGTCGGTATATTTTAAATTAATTTAAAAAAAAGAAAAAATGACAGGATTTATAGTATTAGCCTCAATAGTATTAGCGTGGATAAGGTATGAACTTAACAACGTACCAACAATTGGAAATATCAATGATTCATTCTCAGATGGGATGGGACGTGATGAATATGGTAATCCTGTATATAAAGATTAAATAACCGCTCCGTTCGTCTAAGGGTTAGAACGTACCCCTTTCACGGGTAAAATACGGGTTCGATTCCCGTACAGAGTACCTTGAGAACAATTTTTTACAATATGTATCATTTTTCGATACATTTGTCATAAAAAAGTTCTTTAATAAATAAAATAGGTCCTGTGGTTGAATGGTTACAATTCCACCCTGTCACGGTGCGAGGAGCGGGTTCGAATCCCGTCGGGACCGCCAAAAAAAAGAATAAACATATATGAACGTTAATACCTCTCCTGTAACTTATTCATCAATCGTTGAGATTGGAGAATTATCTGCAAAACTAGAAAAAGAAACTGGTGACAAATATCTTAAACTTCATCGCGGAGTTATGGATGTTACAACAATTGACTTAAATTCATTTTCTCAAAATATTGACTTCAACCAAAAAAGAATCCAACAATATGGCGGTAATGATGGTGATACTAATCTTATCGAAACTATAAAAGATAAATTTCATCTTAAAGACCACTATGTAATGACCGTTCCTGGTGGAATGGCTACATTAGATGTTGTTATTAACTCACTATCAGATAAAACATTTTGGGTTCCTAAATATCATTGGGGTTCTTGGAATAAAATTCTTACTATTCACGGTAAAGACATTAAAACATTTAACGATTTTGATATTAGAAATGTTGAAGTTGGTGAAGGTGTTGTGATGTTATGTTACCCTTCAAATCCTACAGGTTATGCTCCTAAGTTTGAAGACTTAAAAGTATTTGCCGATGTTTGTAAAGAAAAAGGTCAAACACTTATTTTAGATTTACCTTACTATTATTTATTCAATGAAATGTCTGATAGAATCTACGAACTTTATTCAGATAATGTTATTATTATTTCTTCATTTTCTAAATCAGTTGGTTTATCGGGATTAAGAGTTGGGTATATTGCCACTAAGAATAAAGAATTATATGATACTATGAAGATTCGTTCTTTGTATAAGTACAATTCTATTTCAACGGTTCCCCAAGAAATTATCAATCAACTTTTAACATCTAACCAAGGCCAAATAGCGTTTGACAATTACAGAAGAAAAACAAAAGAACACGTTACTAAGAATATTCAATATCTATCGGAGAATGGTTTATTATTTGATGAATACACGGATATTCCAACTGGACCATTTGCTATTATTAATAAAACTTTTGATGAATTACTTTCATTTAAAATTTCAAGTGTACCTTTGAATAAATTTACTTTCAAAAACACTGAAGAACATTTGAAAAACGTGTCGAGAATTTCTGTATCGGTAGACCATGACTTATTTGTTGAGTATTTTGATAGAGTTTTACAAAGTTCAAAAAAATTAATATAAAAAAATAAAAAAAAATAAAATTATGAAAAAAACGTTAATATTAGTGGGATTTTTAATGTCCCTTGGAAGTTGTTCAGTTGATAAAGAACTTATCAGTAAAATTGAACTTGTTAAATGGAATTCAAAGAATGATACCATTTATTACGATACTAAACCTGTCGCTTATTACGACCACTCAGAATATGAGTTGAATCCTGGTCATGGTAAACATGCGAAACCAATTCAAGAATTATCAATAACTCAAATTAATTTTGGTGTTAAAACTGACGAATTAATTAAATTTGTTCATACTTTACATCCTAAGCAAAAAGTAGAAATAGTAGTTCCTCGTCACTAAAAAATAATTGGAAGTTTAAATTAATTTTCTTATCTTTATAAAAAAACAAATGGAAAATAATAATTGGGACCGTAATGATTGGCAAGGAAAGAGAAAAGACCAAGTTGAATATTCAAAAACAATGGTTGGTGTTATTATAATAATAGCAATTATTGTTTGGATTATCGGAGGAATTAGTTATCTTTGTGGAGGAAAAATTTAAATTATTAAAAACCCGTGATAAGTTAATAGGATGAGGCCGCAATCGGATTCCTTTAAACAACGCGTGAGGGGCGGCTTTCACGATGTGGTTAACCAATTTCACGGGAAATATTATAAAAATTACTATGAAAAAACTTTTTAGTGGTATTGGTTCAAAATATTTGAATCTTAAATTAATATTAATACCTTTACTTATATTCAATACTATCATTTATATTTCAGGTAGTTTTATCTCTTGGGATATGAATCCTAAAAATTGGTTATTGGTTAATACTATTTTAGGTAGAATTGGGTTAGTTGTTTTAGAATTATATATCTTCTTAAACATTCCAAAGTTTTGGAGTGGGTGGAATAAAAATAAATAATATGAATATTTTCTTTTTGGATTTCGATGTTGAAAAGTGTGCAAAGTATCACTGTGACAAACATGTTGTTAAAATGATTTTAGAAACGGCTCAACTTTTATGTTCAGCTCATCATGTCACCATACATGATACCATACATGTACCGTACAAGTTATCCCATAAAAATCATCCATGTTCAATATGGGTTAGAGAATCACTTTCAAATTACTTATATCTTTGTGAATTAGGGTTAGCGTTAGGTGAAGAATATACCTATCGTTATGGTAAAACACATAAGTCAATTGAGGTTATTCAATGGTGTTTAACAAATAGACCTAACATTAAAGATATTGGTTTTACTACACCACCACTGGCAATGCCTGACGAATATAAAGTAGATTCTGTGGTTGAGTCGTATAGAAATTATTATAAAGGTGCCAAATCAACTATCGTTTCTTGGAAAAATAGAGAAAAACCTGATTGGTTTTTAGAGAAAAAAGAGTTAGATTTGTGTTATGATTAAAATAGATAAAGATAGGAAAGTGTTTGTCACCTCAGATACTCATTTTTCCCACAAAAATATTTGTAGGGGTGTAACCTCTTGGCATCTTCCTGATGGAAGTGTCCCTACTGACCAAACTAGAGATTTTAAGACAATTGAACAAATGAATGAATCAATTGTAAGCGGTATTAATAGTGTTGTTGGTCAAGATGATATATTAATTCATCTTGGTGATTTTTCATTTGGTGGGTTTGAAAATATAAAAATTTTTAGAGATAGAATTGTATGTAAAGAGATTCATCTTATATTAGGTAACCACGACACTCATATTGAAAAAAATAGAGAGAACATACAGGAGTTATTTACAAGTGTTAATCACTATACAAAATTGATGTATAAATTAAAAACATTTGTATTGTTTCATTATCCTGTGGTATCTTGGGACGGTTTAAATAAAGGTCATATTCACTTACATGGACACGTTCATTTACCAACAAGTCTAAGATTTGGTAAAGGTAAAAAAATGGATGTTGGTATGGATGGTCACCCAACGTTTGGTGTGTATGATATGGATGATATTATACGAATGATGGAGAAACGTGATATTGTTTCGGATATGTTATTTGACCACCACACGGATGAATTAAAGGGTATTGTGGGGTAACTTAAGTGGTTTTTGGGGGTAAGGGTGGGTTAAGTAAGAATTTATCGTTAATCCACCTCCTTAATTCATTTTCTACAAAAAATTCAGGAACTATTTCATCATCAGGCATTTGAGTTGCAATTTCCGAAATATGTCTTGCAAATTTCATTTTATATTTATTACTCATCATAGTGATTAATCCGTCTGAAATAAAAAAAATTCGAGATAAAGGGTCATGAACACCAATCTCACCTTCAACAACATCAAATGATTTTAAAATTGCTTTACCCCACCAAGTTCGATAAGTTTCAGTATCTTCTAAAGCGGGTCTTACGATTTTATTAACCGCTCTGGTTATTGATGCTGCAACACCCGCAAAGGCGATTTGAGGTAAAAACCAAGGTAATAACCGTAAAGTTGCTTTATATCCACCTTCACCAAGATGATAAAAAATCCTTTTTTTAGTTGCAGAATCGACCAATCCTTTTAACTGACCAAATGTAATTTTACCCTGGGCCTTACAAAATTTTTCAGAGTCACATATATTTTTGATAGCATTGTTAGATGGTTCAATTGTTTCTAAGATTTTTTTATATTGTGATTCGGTGATTAATAAATTCATAATTATAAATATTTGTTTTATTGGAAATAATTCCTTATTTTTGTTTAATGAAAAAACCGTGTAAAGAATGTCCACATTTTATTAACAATCGTCATAACGATATGATTGTTGGTTTTGCTGAACGAACAGGGAAAAAACACAATTGCCATATGACCGAAGGAAAAAAAGATTTATGGAATGTTACTGATATTAAATTAGAGTGTTACGGTAGTAAAAAAATAAATTTATGTTAGAAAAATTAAACGAGTATTTTGAGAAAGGGTTGGTGTATAAACAAATACATCCAACTCTTCCATTAACCATATGGAACTATAGTGAGAAAGTTCAGTATGAAGGTTTGTGGGATGAAATAACTCTGCAAACGAGAGGGTTGGTTACCGACAATGAAGGAAACATAATCGCTCGTCCTTTCAAAAAATTCTTTAACATTGAAGAGGGTAAACATACCCCAACTGAAGAATTTGAAGTATGGGAAAAAATGGACGGCTCATTGGGGATTGTATTTTGGTATCAAGGACAATGGGTTGTTGCTACTCGTGGTTCATTTGGTTCTGACCAAGCAATCAAAGCTAAAGAACTATTAAAAAAATACAACACCGACATAATGTTCAGACATCTGACTTTTTGTTTTGAAATTTTATTTCCTCAGAATCGCGTGGTAGTGGATTACAATGATTATGAAGGGTTGGTCCTATTAGGAACCTTTGACACCACAGGAAAAGAATATGATGTGGAAATGTGGTCACAATGGGGTTTTGATATTGTTAAAAAATATGACGGAATCAATGACTATAAACAATTGAAAGAAAAAATTGAAAATAACCAAGAAGGTTTTGTTGTTAAATTTTCAAATGGTGAAAGAATAAAAATTAAAGGGGTTGAATATCTTCGTTTACATAAAATAATGACTAATTTATCAACTACCGCAGTTTGGGAAGTTTTAAGTAATGGAGATAATATTGAAAATTTATTAAAGGATGTTCCCGATGAATTTTATAAAAAAATAATGACATATGAAAGAGATTTAAAATACGGATTCTTCCAAATATCTGAGCGAGCGGGAAAACTTCATGATGGGTTTCGTTACGGAAAATATGGTGATATAGACCCAGAACCAACAAAAAAAGAATTTGCGGACTTCGTATTAAAACAAGACAAAGTATTACAACCTGTTATGTTTACTATGTGGGACAAGAGACCTTATGACCATATTATATGGAAATTACTGAAACCTGAGTTTAAGAAACTTTAAAAGTATGACGTAAAGTTGTACTTTTTTTATTTTACAACTATTTATTAAGAAAATAAAATTTTAAATTTTACATTAATGTCAAACGAAGTAATTGTCGCATTTATTACAGGAGTCTTAGGTCCGGTAACCCTATTATACGTGAAGAGTATTATGGATAAAAGAAAGGTTAAACCTGACATGGTTACGGAAGCTCTTAAGGTAAGTGAATTAATCACTTCAAAAATTGACCACATTAAAGAAGAATTTAAAGCTGATAGAGTATGGGTAACACAATTTCATAATGGAGGGCATTTTTACCCAACAGGTAAATCAATGGCAAAATTTAGTGTTATTTATGAATCAGTTAATACTGGAGTTAGTTCAATCCAAACAGGGTTTCAAAATATACCTGTAAATCTTTTTTCCAAATCAATAAATGAATTATTAGAGAATGATGTAATAGAGATACCTGATTATAAAGATGATACAATTGCAACTTACGGTTTAAAATACGCGGCGGAAGAATCAGGAAGTAAATCAGGATATTTGTTCTCAGTTAAAACAATTGACGATAAATTCATTGGGACTTTAGGTTTAGATTTTACAAAGAAAAAAACTAAACTTGATATGGAGTCAATAAATCATTTACAAGTACATGCAACATCAATTGGTGGTGTTTTAATGGGACATTTAAACGGGTATTAATATTAAAAAATATGAAAAGACATCTCCAAGAAAAAACAGTATCTGATTTACGGGCAGATTTAACTAAATTTGGGTATTCTGAAAAAGGAGGAGAATTAAGTTCCGGAGGAGAATTACAATCCTATTTTGTTGGTATACTTTCATACTTACTTACAGAATGGCACACTAAAAATAGTAATAATTGTAAATTAACATTTACTGCCGGTAATGATACATTTCATAAGAATCGTAAATCAAGACACACTAATGGTGAGGCCGTTGATGTGGTGGTACCTCAAGAATGTCGAGCAGATTTTATACAAATTTTAGAAAGATATAAACCAATTTATCCTGGGTTTTCTTATATTGATGAATATACCCATCCGTCAAAAGGTTCAACAGGAGGACACTTTCATTTATCTTATCGACAAGGACAACCTGAAGGTGGTGTTGATAATAAAGAAGAAGGTACTGATGATATACAAACCTCTACGACAGGCCTGACAACTACCGAACCGGTAACTACAACCACAACACCAACAACTACATCGGGAGGAAAGTATAATATCTATGGTAACGTATTACCGGGTGGAGATTCATTAAAAAAGGCCGGAGAAGAGATATGGAATAAAACAATGGGT
>Ga0194059_1000513_pt1 | contig 18222 bp, 3 predicted proteins | sample SepL6211m_MetaG_FD_163426 | JGI IMG/M metagenome (GOLD analysis project Ga0194059, IMG submission 163426) | Anoxic zone freshwater microbial communities from boreal shield lake in IISD Experimental Lakes Area, Ontario, Canada - Sep2016-L626-11m | ecosystem: Environmental > Aquatic > Freshwater >... | reverse complement strand
AAATACTGGTAAGCTCCTAACTATCGACGCAACTGGTCTTCCAATCTGGCAAACAGTTGGTGGTGCTGGTGGAATGACTTCATTCAACTTGGCTGGTTCAACTGGTTCACCTCAAACAATTGGCAATGGTGGAACAATCTCAATTCTTGGAGGAACAAACATTTCTTCAACTGCTTCTGCAACCGGAACAGTGACACTTGGATTAACTGGCATGGGAACTTTGGCATATAAGGATATCTTGACTACTGGTATTGCAAAAAATGCTTCAGCTTATAGTTTTTCTGGTTTGGATGCTGTTGGCGCTGGAAATAGTAAATTGAGCCTACTTCAGGGATGCAATGATACTCAAATTTTAAAGTTTTCTGATAATGTTGATGGTCTTGGGAGTCGTGGTTGGATGTGTGCTGACAACTCAAGTGGACAAGTCGCAATCATAAAAACTGGTGGATGGGACAGTGCTATTCCAAGTGTTTTTAATCATAATGCTGGGGTGACTGAAATGAGTTTTAATAAGAATTTTTCAGTTGATAAGATTACTGATTCTGGTGGTGATTATGCAAATATAGGAATGAAGCTTTCTGATGTTGCGAGAGTGGATGGCTCTGGTGCAACTTCTTCATTTTCTGGTTTTGAACTGAATGGTGCTGATAAAAGATTGTCATTATTGCAGGGTTGTCAGGCTAATGAAATTTTAAAATGGGATGGTACTAATAAAAAATGGCAATGCTCAACAGATGCTGGTGCTGCAACTTCAGTTATAAATATTAATGAGGGTGTGACGCCATATACTGGCAAAGATACATTAGTATTTAACAGTAATGATTTCACAATAACAGAGGCCGGAACAAATGCTAATATAGCCATTGATTATATTAATTCAAAAATTACGCGCGCCGATCAAGCTGAAAATATTTCTGGAGCTTGGAATTTTCAAAATGCAGTCAGTGTGGCACTTGGAAAAGTGGCTGCCACAAATACGCCTGGCTCGCTTAAATTTATAAGTGCTGGAAATAACAATTCTTTCGGAACTACTTTTACTGCTGGAAATCAAGCTGCAAATATTGCTTATACTCTCCCTACGGTTGCGGGAACTGCAAATGGACAAGTTTTGAAAACCGATACTAGTGGTAATTTATACTGGGAGGCTGCAACGGGAGGAAGTGGCGCCGCTGGAACAGTGACTAGTGTTTCCACTGGGAATGGATTGACTGGTGGAACAATCAATACTACTGGAACACTTTCAATTAATTTGCTTTCTGCAAATGGCGGTACAACACCACTTGCAAATTCTGCTTCTGGTCTTCAATTTTCCGGTACTAGTAATAATCAACTTGCTTTGTTGCAAGGTTGCAGTGATGGACAAGTTTTGATTTGGGATGATGCTCCTGCTCATAAATATTGGAAGTGCAGTGCTGTTTCTGGTGGTGCTGGAGGCTTGGGCGGATCAGCAACTCCAAGCCAGGTTGCATATTGGAGTGGAACAAACACCCTTAGTGGTGAAAATAATTTGGCTGTTTCTCGTGGTGGAACGGGAGTTGGGACTATAACCGGAATAGTAAAAGGTAATGGAACATCGGCCTTCACTTCTGCTGCTTATTCTGATTTGATAACTTTGTTAGGTTTTACTCCATATAATAGTTCAAACCCAAGTAACTACATAACGCTTGGTTCACTTTCAGCAACAGGACCGGTTGCATATAATTCGGGTGTAATTTCAATGAGTCAGGCAAGTGGTGCAGCAAATGGATATCTTTCATCAGGTGATTGGACAACATTTAATAATAAGCAAGCTGCTCTTGGCTTTACCCCATATAATGGAGCAACAAATCCTAATGGGTATATTTCATTGGGATCACTTTCAGCAACAGGACCGGTTGCATATAATTCTGGTGTAATTTCAATGAGTCAGGCAAGTGGTTCAACAAATGGATATCTTTCATCAGGTGATTGGACAACATTTAATAATAAGCAAGCTGCTTTAGGCTTTACTCCTTACAATAGTTCAAACCCAAGTAATTACATTACATTGGGATCACTTTCAGCAACAGGACCAATTACGTATAGCAATTTGACTGGTGGTATCGCTATTAATCAAGCAAATGGTTCAACAAATGGATATCTTTCATCAGGTGATTGGACAACATTTAATAATAAGCAAGCTGCTTTAGGCTTTACTCCTTACAATAGTTCAAACCCAAGTAATTACATTACACTGGGATCACTTTCAGCAACAGGACCGGTTGCATATAATTCTGGTGTAATTTCAATGAGTCAGGCAAGTGGTGCAGCAAGTGGGTATCTTTCATCAGGTGATTGGATAACATTTAATGGAAAACAAGCTGCTGGAGCTTATTTGCTTGGAAATCAAACAATAACATTGTCTGGTGATTTGACTGGATCAGGAACAACATCTATTTCAGCGTCTATTGCAGCTGAAAAAATAAACGAATCAATGCTTGCAACTGGTGCTGCTGCTCCAGCAAATGGTAGTATTTTGACTTTCAATTCAACTGGTGGCGGCTTCACTTGGGTTGGTGCAGTGGCTGGTGCAGCACATGGTATTTTGAGCTCTTCTCATTCTGATGCTGATACAACAGCTGGTGCTCTTGTGGTTGGTGATTTAATGGTGGTGAAAAATGTCTCAGGAAACAAATGGAGTAAAATGGCAACTGGAACTGCTACTGGTCAGTATTTGACAACTGATTCTTCTGTTAATGGTTATGCTCCAAAATGGAGTACTAACACTTTTACTTTGGCTGGAAATCTGCAATTTGCTGGCGCTTTTACAACTGCCGGTGCTTATCCTATCAAATTAACGGCAACTGGAAATACTGACATTACCTTACCAACCTCTGGAACATTGATGGGCAACCCTATGGCAAATGTTGGTGATATTATATATGGATCTACCGCTGGAGCTGCAACCACATTATTGGGCAATATAACTACTACAAAAAAATTCTTGATGAGTGTTGGAAATGGAACAGTTTCTCAAGCGCCTGTCTGGAGTACTTTTGGAGTTGCTGATGGTGGAACTGGAGTTGATGGTTCAGCTGCGGGAAATGGAAAATTGCTAATTGGAAATGGAACTGGATATACTTTGGCAAATTTGACTGCTGGGGCTGGAATCTCAATCAACAACACTGCTGGTGCAATCACTATTTCATCTTCCGGTGGAGTGAGCTCAATCACTGGAACTGCATCGCAAATTGCTGTTTCTGGTGGTGGTGTTGGTGCCGTGACTTTGAGTTTGCCACAAAACATTGCAACCAATTCAACTCCAACATTTGGCGCGCTGACACTGTCTGGTTTGACTGCTGGATCAATTCCTTTTATTGGAACTGGTGGGGCGATTTCTCAAAACAATACCAATTTCTTTTGGGATAATACAAACATGAGAATGGGGATTGGAACTGGAGCGCCAAGTGATGGAATTGAAATTTTTGGAGCAGGCAAAGGACTTCGACTTTCATATAACAATTCAGTGGGGGTTAATTTGACTTCAACAAGCACTGGCGAATTGAATTTGAGCACATCTTCTGCTTCTGGAGATTCTGCTTTTATTATTGGAGATAGCACCAATCATGATGTTGCATATTTGCTTGATGGTTTTGGTGTTAATGATTATTATATGGGAATTGACTCTTCAGATGGCAATTCTTTCAAAATTGGTGCTGGGCTAGTTGTTGGCGGAACTCCTTCTGTAACAATGCTTACTGATGGGAAATTTGGAATTGGAACACAGGCCCCAACTTCACTTTTGTCAGTCGGAGCACTTTCCCAATTTCAGGTCAATTCTTCAGGTCAAGTTATTTCTGGCGCTTGGGGTGGATCAGTGATTGGCAGCGGTTATGGCGGGACTGGCAGGAATGATGCAACAGTAGCTGTCAATAAAATGTTGATTGGAAATGGCACAGGCTATGATTTGTCAACTTTGACGCAAGGTGCTGGCATGACCATAACAAATTCTGGAGGATTGCTGACAATTGCCAATGCTGGAGTGACAAACATTTCTGGTGCTTCTGGTCACATCTCAGTTTCAGCTTCAACTGGTTCTGTGGTACTTAGTCTTCCTCAGAGCATTGCAACCACTGCAACTCCAACTTTTGGAGGTTTGATTGTTAGTGGTATGACTACTGGTTCAATTCCATTTTTCACGGCTGGTGGCACTCTTGGACAAAATAATGCAAATCTTTTCTGGAACAACTCTGCTAATGCGCTTGGAATTGGTACTGTAAATCCAATTTCTGGTGGTGGTTTGGAAATTTTTGGACCAGGCAAAGGTCTTCGTTTGGCATATGATGGTTCAAATGGTGTGACAATGAACCCTAATCCTACTGGAGGATTAAACATTAGTGCGCAATCCTCTGCTAGTGATTCTGCAGTACTTATTGGAAATGGTGCACAACAAGACACTATGTTGTTTTTTGATGGCTATTCTACGGATTATTATGTTGGTGTTGACTATAGCGATAGTGACAAGCTCAAGATTGGAACGGGCTCTGTTGTTGGTACGAATTCATTTTTAACCATGTCTTCGGCTGGAACTGTTGGAATAGGATCAGCTTCACAATTTCAAATTAATTCTGGAGGCACAGTTACTGCGGGAACATGGAACGGTGGAATCATTGGTGCTGCCTATGGCGGAACTGGTATAAGCACAGCAGGGCTTTCTGGAATCCCAATGCTTTCAAGTGGAACGTGGTCAGTGGCAGCTTCACTTGGTGTTACTGCTGGTGGAACAGGAACAACAACTGCCTTCACAACAGGTTCAATGGTTTTTGCTGGAGCAAGTGGTGTGTATTCTCAGGACAATGCAAATCTTTTCTGGGACAACACCAACAAGAGACTTGGAATTGGCACTGCTTCTCCAGCTGCTAGTCTTTCAATTCTTGGCGCAGCAAATTCACTGCGACTTTCATATGATGCAGCAAATTATGTGGCATTCTCAAGCACTTCAACTGGCGACTTGCAATTCACTTCGTCATCCGTCACTGATGCTAACATCACTATTGGTGATAACACTGCCACCAGTCCTGCAATCATTTTTGATAATCTTTCTCAGGACTATTATGCTGGTGTTGATAATGCTGACAGTGTGTACAAAATTGGAGCTGGTCAAACAATGGGCTCTGCTGCAATTTTGAGTGTCAAAGCTTCTAATGGTTTTGTGGGAATTGGAGCGGTTGCACCAACTGCCATGTTGCAAGTTGGAACCTCAACTACTGGTGGAAATGTTCGCATCGACAATGGTTGGCTTTGTGTTGACAACAATGGATCATGCACTGGAGCAGCCACGGCTGGAACGGTTTATGCTGTTGCGGCATACACAACTGGTGCCGATTATGCTGAATATTTCTTCACCAATGACACTGATTTGGTTGCTGGCGAGGCTGTTTGCGTTGATGGTAGCGTGGAAAATGGTGTGAAACGTTGTCAAAACAATGGTGACAACAACATCATGGGAATCGTGTCATCAAATCCTTCGATTGTTGGAAACAAAAATCATGCCAATGACCCACACTACAAAATCATTGGTATGCTTGGACAAGTGGCTGGAAATGTTTCTAATGAAAATGGTGACATCAAGGTTGGAGACAGTTTGACAGCAGCACTTGGAGCAGGAAAAATGCGCAAAGCCAATGCTGGAGAATCAACAGTTGGTGTGGCTTTGGAAAATTCTGCAAACAAAAATGGAAAAATTCAAATTTTGATTTCTCGTCGAAATCAATCTTTGACAGTGGAAAAAGTTGAACAAGCTGTGACCGACAACATTGCAGCCATGAACATCAAAGATCAAGTTAGCGCGCTGGTGGCAAATGCGGCAACTTCTTTGGATGCGCAGTTGAAAAGTCAACAAACAATTTTTGACTCATTGCAAGCTCAAATCACTGAAAGTGTTGCCATTGCTGCAAAGTTGCGCACTGATTTGAATTTAATAAACGATCAAAACAAAACATTGGTTGATTTTGTGGCAGCACTAAACGTCAATTCTCTTATATACAAAGATGCTCTTGGTAATCTTGATTTGGCAGGTGGAAAATTTGCAGCTAGCGAAGTTGAAACCGGTGTTTTGAAGATAAAAATCATTGATGCCACCAAGCCAACAATTGGTCAGGCTGTGATTAGCAAAGTTTCAATCGACACAAACAGTGATGGCATTGATGACTTCACTGGATTGGATGGAAAATATGTGCAAATCAAGACTGGCGCTGTCACACAGGATGCAAAGATTTTCACCAGCTTTGTGAAAAATCCAGGGTCAGCAAGTTGGGTTGAAAAAACCACAGATGCTGTGACTGGTCAGTTTGATGGATTCAAAATCATGGTTGATCAAGCGGTCAAAGATGATGCTGGAGTGGATTGGTGGTTGGTGGAATCGAAGAAATAGTTTCAAATGATAAATTAATTTCAAATTTCAAAATCCAAATTTCAAATTAAAAAATAGGGCATAATATTTTTAAATTTTTTTATCTTGAGACTTGGATTTGATTTGGTATTTGATTTTTGGATTTTGAAATTATTTAATGCATGTTACAATTAACTTAATGTTTCATAAAAATAAAAAAACCATCCTCATCGCTTCAATAGGAATTATCTTAGCCTCTTTTTCAACATACCTCGTAATCCTAGGATATAAAACCCTTAACACTATCCCAACCTTTGCAACAGAAACATCCAAAGCCAAGGCTGCAGGAGCAGAAGTGCAAAATGACATTCAAGCTTTGCCAACAGCCAATCTGACTGACCAAGGAGAGAACTATGAGATCACAGACTCCAAAGCCAATGGTCCAACCATTCAAGTCAAAAAAGAAGGAGAAGAAAAAATAACAGAATCACCAGAAGACAACTTTGTGGTTGATTTTCCCAAAGAATATTCCAAAAAAATCGAAATAAAATTGGACGAACAAAGATCTTTCTCCATGACTGATTCCAATGGAGATGGTTTCAATCTGAATCTTTTTTCCACCAAGCAAGACATCAAAATTGAAAACCCCATCAACCAAAGCGATCCACTGCTTCAAAAAGAAAATCCCAAAATGCAAGACATTTTGCAATATCAAGATCAACAAAAAAGAAAATCAATCTATTATGCTTATCAAAGAGACACCAAGAATCAACAAAGAAAAGTTAAAAACTGGATTGTATACAGCAATGGAAATGGAACAGAAAAAGAACAATACTCTTTTGAAAATGTGAAACTCAAAAAAAACTCCAATGGTGACATTGAAGGATTCTATTTTGGTCAGCAAGATGTCAAAAACGAAGAAGTCAAAGCACAAGTGGACAGCAATCTTTTTGAAAGGGCCAAAATTGCCCTGCAAAAAGATGAAGGCGCTGACATTGAAAACGGAAACAAAACTCCAGACTTCATCATTCCGCGACCATATTTTGTTGATGCACAAAAAAACAAAACCAATCTTGATTGGGAATTGGACAGCGAAAATTCCAAAATCTCAATCAATTTTTCTGTGCAAAAAAGTCAATATCCTTTGGCGCTGGACCCGACCATTTCTTTTGTAGCTCCGGGGATTTCCAGTGAGAGGATGACGATCACGGGCGAGGATTGGGGTTTTGGCAGTACCCTTGCCGTGGGTGATTTTAATGCTGACGGAAAGGTTGATTTGGCAGTTGGTTGTAAGGGTTACAATGTTAGCACTGGGCGTGTTTATATTTTTTATAACGACACATCTATACCAACGACTGCTGCCACTGCCGATGTTATTATTAATGGTGAGACTCTTAGCATTTTTGGTGGAGTTTTGACAGCTGGTGATCTTAATGCAAATGGAAAAAATGACTTGATTGTTTCTGGAACTTCTTCCGGATCTACTGCCGGTAGAGTGTATGTTTTTTATGCGGATGGAACAAATAATTTTGGCACCGCAACTTGTACTGGGAGCTCTCCGACAGTTTGCAATGCTGTCAATGCAGATGTTTTAATTACAGGTGAAAACATTGCTGATATGTTTGGGTATTCATTGGCGGTTGGTGATTTGAATGCGGATGGAACTGTTGATTTGGCAATTGGTGCCTATCAGTATAGTTCTTATGCTGGCAGATCCTATGTTTTTTATGGAAGTAATAGTTTGGCTGTTAATATTGCTGCTTCAGTTGCTAATGTGATTATTTCTGCCGAGGGCACAACCAATAATAAACTTGGGTCAGCTGTTACGGCTGGTGATTTTAATGCTGACGGAAAAACAGATTTGGCTGTCGGAGCGGAAATTTATGCTTCTGCTGGCAGAGTTTATGTTTTTTATGCTGATGGTACAAGTGATTTTGGCACCGCAACTTGTGCTGGGACATTGCCAAAATCTTGTGCTGCTGCAAATGCTGATGTCATTATTAGCAGTGTTTACACTAATTTTCAACTAGGCAATGCTTTAATTGCTGGAGACATTAATGCTGACGGAAAAACAGATTTGATTGTTGGTACACCTGGATATAATTCAAGTGCTGGGGCGGTATATTTTTTTTATGGTGGTGGTTTGACAGCCAGGATGAGTGAGGGCAGTGCTAATTTTTTTATAACAGGCGAAGGAGTTAATGCTAATTTTGGTGGTTCACTGGCAGTTGGCGATCTTGATGGTGATGGTAAGGTTGATTTGGTAGTTGGAGCTTTTGGTTATAATGCGCAAGCTGGACGGGCTTATATTTTCTATAACGATGGCTCTGTGCCAACTAGTGCAAATATGGCTGATGTAATTATCAAAAACGATAGTGCTATAATTACATCTGGTTTTGGTGGTGCACTTGCTGTGAGCGATTTTAATGGTGATCAGAAGGTCGATTTAGTAATTGGATATAATGGTGGGTTGCCATTATACTTTTTTTATTCCAATAATGGATTTTTGAATGGTTCCAATAGGAATAGTGATTTGGTTGGTGCAAATTACAATGATTCTAATTTTGGCAATGCCATGATTGCTGGAGATTTCAATGCTGATGGTCGAATTGATTTGGCAGTGGGAGAAAGTGGATATTCCTCAAGCGCTGGTCGGGTTTATATTTTTTATAATGACGGCTCAATTCCAAACACAGCTGCCACTGCGGATGTGATTATTGGTGGTGAAACAAATTCTGTTTTTGGAGCATCACTGGCCGCGTTGGATTTTAATCTGGATGGAAAAATGGATTTGGCTGTTGGTGCGACAGGATATGCATCTTATGTTGGTCGGGTGTATGTTTTTTATAATGATGGTTCGTTGCCGGTCAATGCAAGTGGGGCTGAATTTTTTATTGATGGCGAAGCCGGTGGAGCAGGTTATCAGTTTGGTCAGGTTCTGACTACGGGAGATTTGAATGGTGACACTAAAACTGATTTGGCAGTAGGAACGGTCACTTGGAATAATGGTGTAACAAATTACATGGGGCGTGTGTATATTTTCAATGTTGATTTTGCTATTCCGGTTACTGCGGCCACTGCAGATGTTATTATTACTGGCGAGGCGACAATTAATGGCAAATTTGGAACATCAATGACGGTCGGTGATTTTAATGGTGATGGCAAAAATGATTTGGTTGTTGGTGCGATATTTAATTTGGGAAATGGCAAGGCTTATATTTTTTATGGTACAAATTTGACAAGCGCTTCTCAAGTGCTGCTGCCTCTTTCTACATTATCTAATGCTAATGTCATCATAACTGGATCTTCTAGTATACTTTTTGGAACATCCATGGCAGCTGGTGATTTTAATAATGATGGCCTGACTGATTTGGCAGTAGCGGCAAAAAACTTTTCCAATACTGGAAAGGTATATGTCTTTTATTATGCTGCATTGCAGACTGCTGCTCCATTGCTAACTAGTGCGAGTGTTCTGCTTGCTGGTGATGCAACTTCTAATGCTGGTTTGCGCATGATTGCTGGTGATTTCAATGGAGACAACAAAATTGATTTGGCTTTTTCTTCTGATGCATACACTTCAAACACTGGTCGCGTGTATATTTTCAAGAACAATGGCACAAGTTTGGTGACAACTCCCTCTGTTATTATTAGTGGCGATGGTGCAGGTGGGTATTTTGGAAATGCCATGGTGGCTGGTGATTTTAATTTTGATGGTGGCTTGGATTTGGCAGTTGGCGCATATGGTTATGGCACAAGCAGTGGACGCGCGTATGTTTTTTATGGAACGCGTTTTTCGCCAGCATCGCAAGTTTTGCTTTCGGCTGGAACATCTTCAAATGTTGATGTGACCATCAAAGCGCAAATGGAAAGTAATTATTTTGGATATGCTTTGACTGCTGGCGATTTCAATTTTGATGGGAAAAATGATTTGGCAGTTGGTGCTTATGGATATAATAATGGCGATGGTCGCGTGTATTTGTATTATGGCAACGATGGTATGCCGACTAACAATGTGGCGGATGCTGTTATTGCTGGTGAGACTGGGAGCAATTTTGGATATGCCTTGATTGCTGGGGATTTTGATGGAAATGGGCGAAAAGATTTGGCAGTGGGAGCACCAGCCTATACTACAAACACTGGCAGGACTTATATTTTCAATAATATTGGCGCATATCCTGCAACTGCTAATTTGGCTAATGTTATCATTACCGGCGAGGCAACTAGCAATTTTCTTGGCAGCGCCTTGGGTGCTGGTGATTTTGGCAGCGACACTAAATCAGATTTAGCAATTGGGGCCTATGGTTTTTCTTCCTACACCGGAAAGGCATATATTTTGTATGGAAGTGCTAGTTTGCCAGCTGCGATTGTTGCTGGAACCGGAACAAATGTTTCAATAACTGGAGAAGCAAGCAGCTATTTTGGCAGTGCCTTTACTGCTGTTGATTTTAATCGCGACACTAAGACTGATTTGGTGGTAGGTGCTTATTATTATTCTGGGCAAGTTGGACGTGTATATGTTTTTTATGGTAGTGGAACTTTTCCAACCACCGCTGCTACTGCAAATTATACAATCAATGGCGGTGCTAGTTCACAATTTGGATATTCTTTGACTGCAGCAGATTTCAATGCTGATGGCTATGCTGATTTGGTTGTTGGAACTGGTCAAAATGCTAATATTTTTTATTGCGATGGAACTGTTCCGGTGACTGAAGCAACTGCTGATGTGAAAATTGTTGGAACTTCTGCCTTTTTTGGTCATGCTTTGGCAATTGGTGATTTCAACGCTGATGGCAAAGGTGATTTGGTGGTTGGTGCTCAAAATGGCAGCACTGCTTTTGTTTTTTATAACGACGGCTCCATTCCAACAACTGAAGCAACTGCTGATGTGAAGCTCATTGGCGATTCAACCAGTCAGTTTGGCGAAGCAATTGTGGCTGGAGATTTTAATAATGATGGCATTGCCGATTTGGCAATTGGAGAACCAGCATACAACAACAATGCCGGCTTGGTTTATTATTTCCTTACCAAATTTGTCAAACCAGCCGAAGTCATTCGCGGCAACATCCAAATGAGGGGGAATGTTAATATTAGGTAGTAGGCTTCAAAAATCCAAATTTCAAATCAATTTCAAATCAATTTCAAATTTCAAATTTCAAATGACAAATCAAGTTCAAAATCAAAATAATAAAGCTTTTAAGCTGGAAGACAGAACTGCAAAATTTGGAGAAGATATTATAATATTTCTTAAAACAATAAAAAGAGATGATTTCAATAAACCTATCATTTCTCAATTGATAAGATCGGCAACAAGTATTGGTGCAAACTATTGTGAGGCTGATGGCGCTGAATCAAAAAAAGATTTTCAACATAAAATAGGAATATGTAAAAAGGAAAGCAAGGAAACAAAATATTGGATAAAAATGTTGTTTATTACTAATCCAGAAAACAAAGAAATAGAAAGGGAACTTTGGCAAGAGGCTCATGAGTTAACTCTTATATTTTCCAAGATAATATTGAATTCCAAAAACAATTCAATCGTTAAATCACTAATTGAAAAGAATTAGCGCTCAATTTTGATTTTTGACCTTTGGATTTGATTTGATATTTGTAATTTGAGCTTTGAAATTGATAGAAAGTTTGGTATAATAAACCCAATGTTTAGTAAAAATAAAAAAAGAATTTTTCAAATTTCTGGAGCGCTGATGCTTTTGGCATTGGTTGTTTTTGCGGTTGTGTTTTTTTTCAAAAAAAATCAATCACCAACATTGACATCGAATTTGGAAAAATATGGAATTTCTGGTCAGCAAATTTTGGAAGACTTGAATGCAAAAACACAAATCACACCTGTCAAAGCCGAAGGCGGCTTTGAAGTGGTGGATGACATGAAGGAAGGAATTGACATTCAATTTGCCAATCAACCCAAGCCAGCTGAAAAACCAGAAGAAAATACCAAAGTTCTTTTTCCTGATTCGCTCGACAAGCCCATGGTGGTTTCACTTGCTGGTGGAAAATCAATTTCCATCACTGACAAAAATGGAACTGGAAAATTGAACCTGCTCAATCGCAGTGGAAAAGTTCCAGAAAAAGAAATTGATCCAACAACCCTTTTGCCAGAAAACAAAAATGCCACTTTGCCTGAGCAACTCAAAAACTTTGTGGAATATCAAAGTCAAGACAAGCGAAAAAGCTCATATTTTGCCTATCAAAAAGAAGCAACCACGGGCGAGCGCAAACTCAAAAGTTGGACACTTTTTGCTTCTGGCAATGGCAAAGAAAGTGAAGCCTATGAATTTTCCAATGCCAAAATTGCAATTGATCAAGATGGCAATGCTAAAGTTTTTTTTGATAATGGAAAAGATGCCCAAAACCAACAGGCCATGGCTGAAGTTGATCAAAGTCTGCTTGCTCGAGCTCAAAAGGCCATCATGGCCGATGCCGGCACTGACATCATGTCCAAAGATTCCAATGCCATGCCAGACTTCACGGTTCCGAGGCCATATTTTGTTGACTCGCAAGGTCAGTTGGTGGAACTTGCTTGGACACTTTCCGAAGATGGAAAAACAATTTCTGTTGATTTTGAAGTCAAAAATGAGCAATATCCCATTGCCCTTGACCCAACACTTTCTTTTGTCGCCCCTGGGCAGAGCAACACGGCAAGTGTGATCACAGGAGAGAATGCTAGTGATAAATTTGCTATTTCTATGGCAAATGGAGATTTCAATGCTGATGGACGGATGGATTTGGCAATAAATGCGCCATATTATAATACAAATACTGGACGTGTTTATATTTTTTATAATGATGGTAATTTTTCTTCTCTTTCCAAGCTTGCTGACGTTATTATTGATGGTGAATTTGGATATTTTGGAATTCAAATTGCAGCTGGGGATCTTAATGCTGATGGAAAAACTGATCTTGTCGCCAATGCTTCTGTTGCAGGAAAAACTTATATTTTTTATAATGATGGTTCCTACCCGTCATTGGCTGCATCTGCAGATGTAAAAATTTCATGCTTATCAGCAGTTGGAATCTCTATTGGTGACTTCAATGCTGATGGAAAGACTGATCTTGCTATTGGGCGAAGCGGTTCGGAAGTTGATATATTTTACAATAAAGGTGGTTCATATCCCGCAAGTTCTGCTAGTGCTGATGTCATTATCACGCCTGAAAGTGGAGGGGCAACTTTTTTTGCAACAAGTATGGTTGCTGGTGATTTTAACGCTGATGGAAAAACTGACTTGGCCGTTGGGATTAGGTCTTATAATGGTAGCACTGGCAGGGCGTATGTTTTTTATAGTGACAATCTTACTGGTGGTGCCCCATTTTCACTTCCATTGACAACACTTTCAAATGCTAGCGTTGTAATTTCTGGTGAGGCAACAAGTAACTATTTTGGGTATGTCATATCCGCAGGTGATTTTAATGCTGATGGAAAAACCGACTTGGCTGTCGGCGCTTATGGTTATGGCACAGGTGCTGGGCGAGCATATATTTTTTACGGTGGAAGCTTGGCAGGTACTATTTTAGCAAGTACTGGTGCTAATGTTATAATTTCTGGCGAGGCTAGTAATGATCATTTTGGTATTTCCTTGGTTGCTGGTGATTTCAATGCTGATGGAAAAACTGACTTGGCTGTATCTGCTGATCATTATTCTGCTTTTGACAATGGCAAGGTATATATTTTTTATGGCGGCTCGCTTGCTGCAACAATTACTGCGGTAAGCGCGAGCGTGACAATCGCTGGTGAGAACGCTAGTGATTATTTTGGTGGATCCTTGGTTGCTGGAGACTTTAATGGAGATGGAAAAGCTGATTTGTCTGTAGGAGCTTATGGATTTTCCGCTAGTACTGGTCGTGCCTATATCTTCTATTCCCAAAATGGGCAGGTGAATACGAACAAGAAAATTGTGGGAAGTGCTACGAATAATTATTTTGGAACTTCCATGACTGCTGGTGATTTCAATGCGGATGGTAAAATTGATTTGGCAGTTGGTTGCGGTAATAATGTATGTATTTTTTTTGGTGATGGCACAATACCTGCAACTTCCTCTGGAGCTGATGTGGTTATTTCGGGAGCAAGATCTACTTCTACTAGTGTTACCTTGGCTGTTGGCGATTTCAATGCTGATGGAAAAACTGATTTGGGTGTTGCTGATTGGATGTATGGTGCAGCTACTGGACAAGTATACATTTTTTATGGCAGTTCCAATTTGCCCACAACCATTTCTGCCAGCTCTGCCAATGTCATCATCACAGGTGCTGCAAGCAATTATTTCGGAGCTTCCATGACTGCTGGCGATTTCAACGCCGATGGCAAAACTGATTTGGCAGTTGGTGCTGATAATTATTCTTCAAGCGCTGGTGGCGTCTTCATTTTTTATGGCTCTGCCACTTTGCCGACCACTATTTCTGCCAGCTCTGCCAATGTCATCATCACAGGTGCTGCAAGCAATTATTTCGGAGCTTCCATGACTGCTGGCGATTTCAACGCCGATGGCAAAACTGATTTGGCGGTTGGTTGTTCCCAATGGACCAGTAAAGTCTATCTTTTCTATGGCGGAAACTTGCCAGCCACCCTTGTTGCAACTTCCGCTGACGTCACTTTCACTGGTTCGCAGATGTTTGGTCAAACTCTTGCTTCTGGCGACCTCAACTCTGATGGAAAAACAGATCTTGTTGTAAATTCTAACAATAATGGCGTAACTCGTATTTTCTATGGTGGAAGTTTTTCTGCTTCCATTGCTGAAGCTTCAGCTAATGTTACGATCACAGGTGAAAGTGCAACTTTTGGAATATACATGACTGTTGGCGACTTCAATACTGATGGAAAAACAGATCTTGCCTTGGGTGATGCTTGGGTTTCTTCCAGTATTGGAAAGGTGTATATTTTCTATAACGACGGCTCAATTCCAACAACTGCAGTCAATGCTGATGTTGTTTTGACTGGCGGGGCAATCAATGATAATTTTTGCTCGTCAATCACTTCCGGTGATTTCAACTCTGATGGGAAAACTGACTTGGTTGTTGGTGCATACGGCACAAATGCAAACACCGGCACTGTCTATTTCTATGAAACGCGCGATGCGTATGCTTGGCAGATTCAAAAAACTCAAACTGCCAACCGAATTTCAGGCGCGATGGGGCAGGAGCTGACGATTACTGGGAAATATGATAGTGGCCAGTATAGGTTTGGTGCTTCAATGGCAACAGGGGATTTTAATGCGGATGGAAAAATGGATTTGGCGGTGGGTGGCGGTTCTAGATATATATATATATATTATAATGACGGCACAATAACAAATCTTGCATCCGGTGCCGATGCTATTATTACTGGTGAAAATTCTAGCAGTAACTTTGGTATAGCGGGTATAGTTGCTGGCGATTTCAACTCTGATGGAAAAACCGATTTGGCAGTCGGAGACAATGCAAACAGTGTTAATCTTGGTCGCGTCTATATTTTCTATAACGATGGTTCTTTTCCTTCTCTTGCTGCTAATGCTGATGTCGTCATCACTGGATCAACAGCACTTGGTCAATTTGGTCGAAATATTGTTGCTGGCGACTTCAACGCTGATGGCAGAGTTGACCTTGCAGTTGCAAGCAGTCTTTCTGTTTTTATTTTCAATAATGATGGCTTGGCATATCCGACAACTTCAGCCACTGCAGACTTGGAAATTTCATCAACTGACAGTATTTATTCCATGACCACTGGCGATTTCAATGCTGATGGAAAAACAGATTTGGCATTTGGTTCAGTTAATTATTCAGGCTCCACAGGAAGAGTATATATTTTCTATAATAATAATGGAATATCCCAGACCACTGTGGCAACTGCGGATGTCGTGATCACAGGTGGAGCAGTTAACAATAACTTCGGCTCAGCTCTTGCTGCTGGAGATTTCAATTCGGATGGCAGAATTGATCTTGCTGTTGCCGCATTTGGATATTCTGCTGGCTCTGGCGCTGTTTTTATTTTCAACAATGATGGTTTGCCATATCCAGCAACTTCAGCAACTGCCGATGTTTCAATTGCTGGAGAAAGTGGAAGCTGGTTTGGCAACACCTTGGCTTCGGGTGATTTCAACGCTGATGGAAGAACTGACTTGGCTGTTGGAACATTCACATATCAGATCAATAAAGGTGCTGTCTATGTTTTCAATAATGATGGTTCAATTCCAACCACTGCTGGAGCAGCGGATGTAAAAGTTTTTGGTGAAAAGGTTAATGACAAATTTGGCTTTATTGTGGTTGCTGGTGATCTCAACAATGACGGCAAAACAGATTTGATTGTGGGAGCTTGTGATTATATTATTAATAATTACCTTAGTGCTGGCAAAGTCTATATTTACACCTCCAACGAAACAAAATCAGTTGGTGAAACAGCAAGTCAATTTGCAACATCCATGACTACTGGAGATTTTAATGGCGACGGAAAAATCGATTTGGCGGTTGGCGCCACTGGTTTCAATCCTGGAGCTGCTGCCAGCACCGGAAGAACATATATTTTTTATAACGATGGCGCAATTCCAACCACTGCCGCTACAGCCGATGTAGTGATTACTGGCGAGGCTGCTGGAAATTATTTTGGCTCGTCGTTGACTGCTGGAGATTTTAATGCTGATGGCGTGGTGGATTTTGTTGTTGGTGCATATGGTTTTAATGTTAGCACTGGCAGGGCATACATTTTTTATGGTGGTAGTGGTTTGGCTGCGGCCATAACTGCTATTTCTGCAAATGTTGTTTTGACTGGTGGCACCACGGCTGATTTTTTTGGTTGGTCTTTTGCGGCTGGTGATTTCAATGTTGACGGTAAAACAGATTTGGCCATTGGTTCTTTTAATTATAGTACCTATACTGGCCGCGTTTATATTTTTTATGGTGGCAGTTTCGTTTCTCCTGTGGCTGTTGGTGCTGCTAATGTTTTAATCACAGGTGAGACAACTAGCAATAACTTTGGTTTGTCTTTGGCTTCTGGCGATTTCAATTCTGATGGTAAAACAGATTTGGCAGTTGGTGCAAACACATACACATCAACCAATGGTCGCGCCTATGTTTTTTATGCTGATGGGACAAATAATTTTGGCACCGCTGTTTGTGCTGGCGCGCAATCATCATGTTTGGCTACAAATGCTGATGTTATTATATCCGGAGAAGCAAATAGTGCGCTTGGATCATCTTTGATTGCTGGAGATTTTAATGCTGATGGCAAGATGGATTTGGCAATAAGTGGAAATGCATATGCAACTAATGCTGGTCGCGTCTATGTTTTTTATGGTGGAAATATTACAACAAAAAATGCAACCTCTGCTGATGCTCTTATCACTGGAGAGGCAAGTTCGAACTACTTTGGCAGTTCCATGGTTGCTGGTGATTTCAATTCTGATGGAAAAACTGATCTTGCCGTTGGATCTTATGGATATTCATCCTCTGCTGGACGAACATATTTGTTTTATGACAACAAAGGTATCACTTCTGGTGTGGCTGGATCAATCACTGGCATCGCTATTGGCTCTCCACTGACAGCTGCAAGTTTTGGTTCATCTTTGGCTGTGGCCGATCTTTCTGGCGACGGAAATCCAGACTTGATTGTCGGTGCTCCAACAGCATCATCAAGTGCCGGAACATTTTTTGTCTATCCCTTCGAAGCTGGTCCAAATTTTCAAGGACTTATAAAGGCCAAAGGTGCTTTCAAAATTCATGGCAAGGTGAAGTTTCGGTAAGAACATATAGGTAAATCCAAATTTCAAAATCCAAATGATAAATTAATTTCAAATTTCAAAATCCAAATTTCAAATTAAAAAATAGGGCATAATATTTTTAAATTTTTTTATCTTGAGACTTGGATTTGATTTGGTATTTGATTTTTGGATTTT
>Ga0194059_1000512_pt1 | contig 18230 bp, 17 predicted proteins | sample SepL6211m_MetaG_FD_163426 | JGI IMG/M metagenome (GOLD analysis project Ga0194059, IMG submission 163426) | Anoxic zone freshwater microbial communities from boreal shield lake in IISD Experimental Lakes Area, Ontario, Canada - Sep2016-L626-11m | ecosystem: Environmental > Aquatic > Freshwater >... | reverse complement strand
GCTCATAACGCATGGCCATCTTTGTAGATGAGAGCAGATGGTGGTTCAAGGATCATCAGTGGTGTCACATGGTGAGCAACCATTCATTTGAAGAACTGCATCTCTTCGCTGTCACGCTAGAAATCCCACCGCGTGCATTTCATGGTGATCACTACGACTTGCCAGCGCATATTCGCACCATCGCCATCGATCTTGGTGCGCAAGTGGTCTCCAGTAGGGAATTGGTGAGCCATTTGATTTCTTCGGGCTTGCGAATGTCAGCGGCGCAACGGCGCAATTACAAACTTGCTGGCGACGTAGCCCAGGGGTCTGGCATGTCAGCAATTGATCTCGGACAATAAAGTCCGCCTCGACCAACAATTACCCAGTCGAGAAGTTGTAGCCCGGCGTTATCTGCCACCATTGCGCATTGATGCAGCATGTCGATGTCTCCGTACTGAATTGGTGACACTGTGCGCACTGACACGAGAACTATTGAGTGAGCATTCGGAATACACGAGCATTGCCCAACGATGTCGTGAATAGTGTTTTCATTTAATGCACGATCGCGAATAAGACCGAGACCCCGACGTTGTTGGTCGGTAATCAGTGCACACGTGTGGGCACGCAGTGGGTGTTCAAGAGCAAGGCTTGCAACTCCGAGAGCTTCAGCGAGTGTGTAGATGGAGTCGACGTATGGACGCGGAATGTCGACAAGTGATGCGTTGAGCATGGAGTCTCCCTGTGAGAGTTGGATCACGGAGGAATGTGAAGGGCACGCTATGTAGTGGGTGTGTCGTTACAAGAAAACTGCAATGAAAACGATGGATACTGCTATGCCGACGATTGGCGCTGCCCACGCAATCCATGAAGCGGTGCGGTTCCATCGAGGCTCGAGCATTGCGTACCCAACAGCGGCACCCATTAGCGCTCCGCCTACATGGCCACCAATAGAGATTCCGGGAATGGTGAAGGTGATGAGCAAGTTCAAGATCAGCGTTCCGCCAATGCCTGTTTTCATTGGGTTGACGCCTCGTTGATGCAATCCAACAGCAGCGGCAGCCATGAGGCCAAACACGGCACCAGATGCTCCGCCCGTTAATGCATTCGGACTGAGTGCAAGTGCGCCAGCAGAACCGCCGATCATCGCTGCGAAATACAACAATGCAAATCGTCCGCGACCAAGAGCTGGTTCAAGCAGTTGACCAAGTTGCCACAGCAAAAACATGTTCACGCCGACGTGAATCAATCCGTAGTGCAGGAAGCCTGAGGAGATCAGTCGATACCACTCGCCGTTGTCGATGAAATATTGCGACAATGCCATATCGAGTTCGCGGCCATTGATTGCACCGCCATTGGTAAGAACTGTGGAGCCCATGGTGACCCAGAGAAACAAGAGTGCGTTCACCGCAATAATGCTGCGCGTTACTAACAGCGGTTGCGATGCATTCCAGAAGCGAATGCGCTCGCGGGTTGCTGGTCGCGAGCTCTTGATGCAATCAACACAGTGCGAACCGACGTCTACTTGTGTGAGGCATTGGTTGCATGCGGGGCGACCACAGCGCGTGCAATGCCGGCCGGTTGCTGTGTCTGGATGCCTGGTGCAGTATTCGAGAATCGGAGGGGGAAACGACATCAGCGGGGCGCAGCCTCAGCCGCTGCCCGGTTGGCAAGATACCAATCAACTGTCGCATCGAGACCATCTCGGAAATTCATGGCAGCTTTCCATCCGAGCAATTGTTCTGCGCGCGTGGCATCAATGCGACGACGTGGTTGACCGTCAGGCTTCGTGGCATCCCACTGAAGAGTTCCTGTATATCCAACGACTGATGCAATGGTTTCTGCCGTTTCACGAATAGTTATTTCGCTATCTGATCCAAGGTTGATGGGTTCTGTTCCTTCATGAGATTCAGCAGCACGCACGATGGCTGATGCTGCATCTTCGACATAGAGGTATTCGCGGCTTGCAGAACCAGTTCCCCACACATCGATATGGTCTGCGCCGGTTTCTTTTGCTTCGATGCATTTCTTGATGAGGGCTGGAATGACGTGCGAAACCGATTCGTGGAATTTGTCGCCAGGACCATAGAGATTTGTGGGAATGAGATATGCAAACTTTTGACCATATTGAATGGCGTTCACCTGTGCATGAATGAGATGAGCCTTCTTTGCAATTCCGTACGGAGCATTTGTCTCTTCTGGATACCCGTCCCACAACGATTCTTCTTTAAATGGAACGGGAGTGAGTTTGGGGTATGAGCAGACGGTTCCAAGTAACACGGTTTTTTCAGTGCCAGCAGCTCTGGTTGCTTCGATGATGTGAGTTCCCATCATGAGGTTGTCGAGATACAAAGGAGCCGGCGCAACTTGGTTGTATCCGATGCCCCCAACGCGCGCGGCCAAATGAATGACATGAGTGGGCGAGAAGGCGGCCAGCATTTTGTCTGCGGCGCCTGGGATGGTCAGGTCATATTCATCATGGGTGGGAGCAACGACGCGGGCGCCCAGATCGGCCAATCGGGCCACTACGACCCGTCCGAGAAAGCCATTGCCCCCCGTGACCACCACACTGCGATTCGACCAAAATTCCGACATGGATGCCATAGTACGACTGGAACGGTCACAATGGAGGGGTGCGCATCGCCTACACCTTCGAACAATGCTGGCGCCGAGTCCCCGGTGGGACCGGAATCGCGGCCGTAGAAGTGGCTCGTGAGCTGGCATTGCGGTCAGACGTAGAGGTCATTGGGGTGGCTGGTCGGCACCGTCACCCGCCAACGGATGGGTTTGCTCCTCCGATTGCAGTGACCTCGCTGCCTATAGGCGGACCACTTCTGTTTGAGTCGTGGTTGCGCCTCGGGTGGCCGAAAGTTGAATCAGTAGTGGACGATGCAGACCTTGTTCATTCGACAACGATTATTCCTCCGGCGACGTCACTGCCATTAGTTGTCACAATTCATGACTTGGCCTTTTTGCGTCATCCTGATTTCTTTACTGCACGGGGCAACAAAGTATTTCGTCGTAGTCTTGACATCATTCGTGACAAGGCAGCGATGGTGTTGTGTTCATCGCAAGCAACTCTTGACGATTGCCGAACGGCTGGCATCGATACGGATCGACTTCGTTTGGTGCCTCTCGGAGTATCGACTCAGCCCATCACAGATGCAGACCGTGCGCGAGTGCGCGCAACCTATGACTTGCCAGAACGTTTTGTTTTGTTTGTCGGAACTCTTGAGCCACGAAAAAACTTGGCACGATTGATTGCTGCTCTTGATTCCATGCGTGGTGCGCCACCATTGGTCGTTGTTGGAATGGCTGGTTGGGGAGACCACACGCCATCCACCGCATATGACGTGCGTTTTACAGGTTTTGTTCCAGCGCACAATTTGCCAGCCCTGTACGAGGCCTGCACAGTTTTTGCATTCCCATCAATCTTGGAAGGGTATGGATTGCCGGTCATCGAAGCCATGGCTCATGGCGCCGCTGTCGTTACGTCACGTGGAACATCCACTGAAGAAGTTGCTGGTGGGGCAGCAGTACTGGTTAATCCACTGAGCGTTGAATCAATTGCCGATGGTTTGTCAGAAGCATTGGCAAATGTTGATCAGTTTCGCGCCGGTGGCGTCGCACGCGCTGCCGAAGTCCCGTGGTCTGTTACGGCTGAAGCCACCGTGAATGCATATAAAGAAGTGCTTGGGTCTGCATCATGATCACGCGATATGCAGCCATGAATTTATTGTGGTGTGTGCCCGGTGTTGGTGGCAGCGAGGAATATCTGTTGCGTCAACTTGATGGACTTTCATTAATCACGCACAACTATCAAGTAGATGTATTTGCACCACGCGGATTTTGTGAACGACACCCTCGCATTGCTGCGGCATTCACTGTGTATGAGGCACCAAGTTCATGTACGCGTCGTGCGGAGCGTATTTTCCTTGAACACACGTGGCTTGCATGGCGCACACGGGAATATCAAGTTGTTCATCACGGTGGTGGCTCGATTCCGCGGTTTGGCAACAAGCACACATTGGTAACGGTTCACGATGTGCAGTGGATTGATTATCCGCACTATGTGGCACCAGTGAAATTGAAATACCTCAACAAGATGGTTCCGTCGTCATTGCAGCGTGCGGTTCGTATTGCGGTGCCGTCTCGATTTGTTGCAGGCACGTTGGTGCGCGCATTCGGAATTGCACCGAAGAAAATCAGTGTGGTTCGACATGGTTTAGAAGCCGCCTTTGATGGCGAAACAACCAGCAGTGATGCGTTGCGTCGACAGTTTGGTCTAGGCAGTGGACCAGTACTTGTGTATCCCGCCATTACGCATCCGCACAAGAATCACGCTTTCTTGCTGCACCTCATGGCAAGTGGCGAAGGACGTTGGGGAGACCCCGCATTGCGCCTCATATGTATGGGGTCACAAGGTTCAGCACATGATGAGGTATTGCAATTGATTGACACTTTGGGTCTTGGTGGTCGCGTGGTGATGGCTGGCCGAGTGTCTAATGCTGATCGCAATGGTTTATTAGCAATGGCAGAAGCGATGGTATTCCCTAGTGAATACGAAGGATTCGGAGCGCCGGTTATCGAAGCGATGCGTTGCGGTACTCCCGTTGTGTGCAGCGATCGAGGCAGCTTGCCAGAAGTAGTTGGGGATGCGGGGCTTGTGTGCCCGCTAGAGAATGATTCGTGGGTACGCGCATTAGAAGCGGTGAAGATTCGTCGCGCAGAATTGGTGACTGCTGGAAAGGAACGCGCACGGGCTTTTACATCAGAGATATCTGCCACTGAACTTATTGAGCAATACGACTTAGTACTTGCAGCAGCGCGGGGTATCAGATGAGTCGCCCCATCATTGTTCTGTGCCCACACTTTGCTCCAGACAGTGCACCGACTGGCGATGTGATTACTCGCATCGTGCACGAGTTCGTGGCAGAGAACCGAAAAGTCCATGTGGTGACGTCGTTGCCGTGGTATCGAACACATGCAATTGAAACGGGCTGGACTGGCCGCTTGGTTCGCCGTGAAAAAACTGCATGGGGTTCAATAATCCGTGTTCACCCGTTTCCTGGGAAGAGCAAATCAAACTTGCTCCGCCGTGCAATTGGTTTTGGTGCATTCAGTGCGATCGCTGGCGTGTGCACTGTTTTTGCCGGCGGCGTTCATCGTCGCCCTGCTGCAGTGATTTCAATGTCGCCACCACTCACGCTTGGCCTCACTGGTTGGCTTGCAAGTCGTATTCGCCGTTGTCCGTCAGTGTTCAATATTCAAGACGTATTTCCTGATGCTGCTATTGAAACTGGTGCCATTACTAACGCGCGCATCATTGCTGTGTCTCGTTGGCTAGAGAGAGTCAGTTATCAACGATCTGATGCAGTGGTGGTGTTGTCGGAAGACTTGCGAACAAATGTGTTGGCAAAGATCGCACCGAAGCATCAACACAAGGTGCATGTGATTCCTAATTTTGTAGATAGTGACCGAATCACTCCGCGCGACCGTATGACGTCCTATCGCGACGAACTGCGCATCGGTACAGAACCGGTTGTGATGTATGCAGGAAACGTTGGGTACTCACAGTCACTCACCATGATGTTGCACGCAGCACGCGAGTTGCCAGAGGTGACATTTGTTATCAACGGCGACGGTGCGGCTCGAACCGATCTTGAACGCGAAGCAGTTGGGCTTTCCAATATTCGATTCTCTGGCTATCAACCTGCAGAGCGAGTCCCTGAAGTTCTTGCAACCGCCGACGTACACGTGGTGCCGTTGCGCACTGGGCTGGGTGCAGTCAGTGTGCCCTCAAAGACGTACAGCATTCTTGCGGCCGGCCGACCTGTGGTGGCCGCCATCGATGCGGGAACCGAAGTGACGCGAATTCTCGAGCAAAGCGGCGCTGGAGTCTCAGTGGCACCAGATGATCCAGTTGCCTTCACCGAGGCACTTCGTGCGATGGTGAATTCGGGCTCAGCGGCCACCGAAGCTGGTGCTCGAGGCAGATTATGGGTCGAATCTCATGTGTCGCCAGCACGAGTTGCACATTCATACCTCGATGTAATCGCCTCACTGGGCGTCTAGCAGGTAGCCTCAATCCTTCGTGGCTAGTGGTTCATCAGCAAAAAAGGTCGCCCGTCTCGCACAGAAGGGCAAAGGCAAGAAGGTGCGCTTTCAAGGCGGCACTCTTTTCCCGACCATCATGGCAGTCATCGTCATTGTCGGTACTGGCCTGATCTCGTACGCACGTCAAGCACCAGCTGCAAGTGATGTAGCCCCAACTACTTCTGATCGCTGGCACATTCCGTTCGGTATTTACCACTGCGATGCTTATTTGGCTGATCTCACCGGTGACATGCAAAAAGCAGATACACCTGATCCAAATTTTGCTAAGTACGGAGTCTTTAGTCGTGGAGACGGAGTTATCCGTTGGTATCCACAAGTTGCGTCTGCTGGCAAGAAAGCGAAGTTGGGCCTGTATCTCGATACCTATGGCATTCAAGTGACAACAAAGGGCATTACGTTTCCTGCAACTCAGAACAAAGGCGTGTCATACGCAGTCAGCAAAGACCAGTGCAAAGACAAGTCGGGCAAATTGGTTGATGCTCAAGTGCAAGTCATCGCGTGGCCAAAGGCTGGCGCAGATGCAAACTCAAAGCGCTACATCACGGATTTCACCAACGTCAGAATTTTGAACGACGAAATGGCAATCGCCGTTGCATACGTAGCACCTGGCACACAAATTCCTTTGCCTGATTCAGCTGCAAAGTTGGCAGACATTGTGGCATCTGAATTCGGTGGCGGCACCACAACCACTGTGGCGAAATCCGCAACAACTCCAACAACAGTTGCCGCAGCCACCACAACAACTACTGGCGGCTGATGCACGCTGTTGTTCTTGTCGGGGGTTTCGGAACTCGGCTGAGGCCACTCACTCTCACTACGCCAAAACCGCTATTGCCAATAGCAAATGTGCGCCAATTGGAACATCTCATTGCGTCTCTCGGTACAGCAGGAGTGACTGAAGTAGTTCTTGCAATTGGGTTTAAACCAGAACCATTCTTCGAAGCATTTCCCGACGGTGTGTGTGCAGGAATCGCATTGCACTACGCCGTAGAACCTGAACCTCTTGATACCGCAGGCGCTATTGCATTTGCAGCACGTCATGCTGGCGTATCAGACACGTTCATTGTGATGAATGGTGACATCATGTGCGATGTTGATCTGTCACAGTTGGTGGCGTTTCATAAGAGTCAAGGTGCCGAAGGAACTCTGCACCTGACTCCTGTTGCTGACCCATCGCAATATGGCGTGGTTGAAACAGATGAAAAAGGATGGGTACAGCGGTTTGTTGAAAAGCCTGCTCCGGGAGAAACATCAAGCAATCTTGTGAATGGTGGTACCTACGTTCTGGAACCGTCAGTCATCAGTCGGATTCCTGAAGGGCACCGACTTTCCATTGAGCGCGTTGTGTTTCCCGCAATGGTTGCAGACGGAACTCTTGCCGCAATGCCGACCGATGATTATTGGATCGATACAGGCCTACCCAGCACATACCTGCGCGCAAACCTTGATCTCATCGACGGAACACGTACTCGAATCTTGGCATCAGTCGGACCACAGGCTCATGTGCATTCATCAGCATCAATTACACATAGTGTCATTGGTGAAGCAGCCATAGTGGAAGAGGGATGCGTCATTATTGATTCAGTTGTCCTGCCTGGCGCACATATTGGTGCTCGAGTGCGTCTTGAACGTTCGCTCGTGATGGGCTCTATTGGTGCTGAAGCGTCGCTGGTTGATTGTGTTGTTGGTGCAGACGCTCATGTTGCACCGTTTTCTCAACTGACCAATGCAAAAGTGCCTGATCCAGAAGTAGTGAAATAGCTATGGCATCAAAGATGATCATGGTCTGTGGTGGTGCAGGATTTATTGGTTCGCACCTTGTTGATCGTCTTATCGCAGAGGGTCACGAAGTTGAAGTTGTTGACAATCTCTCAAGTGGATCATTGACCAACTTGGCTGATGCCCGCAATGCAACAGGACGATTCAAATTCCAAAACATCGGAATTGAATCACGTGAGTTTTCTGAACTTGTGTCTCTGCGCAGGCCGCAAATCATCATTAATCTCGCAACCTTCTCGCCAGTACATGCTCATCTCAATGGTGCGTTGTCAAGCCTGCAATTATCAGTAGCCATTCTTGAAGCAGCTCGTCTCGGTGGAGTGGAAAAAGTAGTGACCGCGTTGCCGAGTGGTTTGCTCTACGGCGAAGTTGCAGTACGAGATTTGCCAATCAAAGAAGGTCACATCAATGACCCTCGCACCAGTGAAGAAGTGTTGGCTCGCGCTGCAGCAGACATTCACTCTGTGTATCGCGAACGCCACGGAGTGGAATTCACTGTGCTGGCAATGGGAAATGTTTACGGGCCACGCCAAAGAGCCACTGATGGTGTTGTTGCTTCATTTGTTGATGCGTTGGCAAATGGTCGTGCACCAATCGTTCACGGCAACGGAAAACAAACCCGCGATTTCATTTATATTGATGACACCGTTGATGCCATTGCTCGCGCCACAGACAGGGCGGGCGGTCTTGTAGTCAATGTTGGTACTGGGGTCGCCACATCAGTGTCTGAGTTGTGGTCAGTGATGGCTGGTGCTGCGTCGCCGGTACCGCGTACAAGCGCAGCTCGACCTAATGATTTGGCTCGTTTGTCGTTGTCGCCAGTGCGCGCTCGCATTCAGCTCGGCTGGTCGCCGTTTACGTCGTTGAAAGATGGTCTCGCAACGTTGCGTTAGCGAAAGAGATCTTCGCTCGGAGGCCGAACAATTTCGTCCATCGAAGAATCGCGAAACCATGACGGGTCACCGCCGCGAATAACCGCAACGGGCACTCCGTTTGACTTGCCCATTACTAATTCGCCAGTGCTTGCTAATTCATCTGCAATGCACACTTCGGTTACTTGCATCATTCTGCCTAGTGCATCTTCGGTTCCACGCAGGTCAACAACGCCGGCAATTCCAGCAACACCGATTGCAACATCTGTAAGGCCCTTTCGCCACGGACGACCAAAAGTGTCACTCACGATGACGCCAACAGTGACTCCCAATTTTGCGCGCACAATGTCTCTGATCCGCCGCGCAGAACGATCGCTATCCAGTGGAAGAAGTGCTGCGTATCCGCGTTCAACGTTTGATAAGTCAATACCGCTGTTTGCACACACGAAACCGTGTTTGGTTTCTGTGATGATCAGGTCGCCACGGCGACGGACAATGCGAGTGGCTTCTTGCTCAACAAGAACCTTGTGTGAGAGCGGATCGTCTGCATCAATGGGCACAAGGCGCCCTTCAGCCTTAGAGACAATCTTTTGCGTCACGATCAATACGTCGTTGTCGCGCAATGGGCCATTCGGTTCTGCAGAGCACGCTTCGACGATGATGTCGCCCAGTTGTTGACCAGGAACTATTTCACCTATTCCTTCAACGCTCCATGCCATGAGTCGTGCCATTAGTGGTCTCCTTTATTCGAAGGTGCATTAATTGCAATGCGTGCGAGAGATGCTGCAACACCAGGTTTCGACATAATGGTGTCAGTAGTGATGCAACGCATTCCTTCGCGCTCAACCGCAGACGCAAGATGTTCGTCCTGTGAATCGATGATCAATGTGCCACAGATCGGTGCGTAGATGCGAGCGACACCAACAACGGTGGGTTCATGGCCAAGTTCCACCAGCATTCTGTCGGCAGGTCCCTTCAGGGCAGCACCGGCAACGATGGGGGAAATTGCAACAACACTGTCACGACGCGCAGTAAGGGCCGCATCAACGCCAGCCAATGCTCGGATAGGCGCAATGGACACGATGGGGTTCGACGGCGCAATCACAATTGTGTCTGCACGTGTGAGAAGTGAGTAATCAATAAATGTGGCTGACTCTGCTCCGACAAATTCAACACGTGTTACGGGAACATTGTGTTGAAGACGTACGAAGTATTCCTGGAAGGGAACAGGGCCATCTTCAAGGTGCACAATTGTGCGCACTGGATCATTCGACATGGGGACCACGGCTACTGATAGCCCAAATGCGATGCGAAGTTCGTCAGTGATTTGTTGAAGCGTTGCGCCTTCACGAACGCGAGCAGTTCTGTAAAAGTGTGTTGCAAGATCTGTATCGCCAAGGTTGAACCATCGTGGTGCGGCAGCAGACCCAGCAGGACGTACAGCATCAAATCGTTCGAGTGCGCCCATTGCTCGCCACGTTTCATCGCGTAGGCCCCATCCTCGTTCGGGGTCAATTGAGCCAGACATTGTGTAGATGACGGTGTCAATATCGGGAGAGATAGATAGCCCATGAAGTTCGGTGTCATCGCCAGTGTTCACCACGGCCACAACATCTGCTGGGTCGACCACTTGAATGAGTCCTGAGAGAAAACGGGCAGCTCCAACGCCCCCAGCCAGCACCATAATCATGAGTCAAGCGTAGGGGTTTGTTTCGCGGGAGGGTTCACCTGAACAAAAGGGCTGCGGTGGTACCGTTGTCAAGTCCGATTATCGATCAACGAGGTCCAGTTATGCCCCGCGCATTTATCACCGGTATCACCGGCCAAGACGGCCAGCACCTAGCTGAATTTCTTCATTCAAAGGGCTATCAAGTCTTTGGCATGATCAAGGGCCAAAACAACCCTCGTGCCCTGCAGATCCGCGATGAGTTCCCGTATGTCGAATTGGTACCTGGCGACTTAGCTGACCTCACCAGCCTTGTGAACGCCCTCGAATACGTGCAGCCAGATGAGGTCTACAACCTCGGTGCTATCTCTTTTGTTGCTATCTCATTTGGGCAGGCGGAACACACGTCAAATATCACTGGTCTTGGCGTGTTGCGCATGCTGGAAGCAATTCGCATGGTGGGCGGCACACAGAACAACAAGATTCGTTTTTATCAAGCATCATCATCAGAGATGTTCGGCCAAGTGCGTGAAGTGCCACAAACGGAACTCACTCCATTTCACCCACGTTCGCCATATGGCTGCGCCAAGGTGTTTGGACATGACATCACCATCAACTACCGCGAGAGCTACGGCATCTATGCCTGCTCGGGCATTTTGTTCAACCATGAAGGTCCTCGTCGCGGACTCGAGTTCGTCACACGCAAAATTTCAAACACCGCAGCTCGTATCAAGTTGGGTGTTGAAAAAGAATTGGTTATGGGAAACCTTGATGCAAAACGCGACTGGGGTTACGCAGGCGACTACGTGCGTGCAATGTGGATGATGCTGCAGCAACCAGAACCAGACGACTATGTGGTTGCTACTGGCGAGACGCACTCAATCGAAGAATTCCTCACGTTGGCGTTTGAAGAAGTTGGCCTTGATGATTGGCACAATTACGTGCGTCAAGACCCACGTTTCTTTCGTCCTGCAGAAGTTGACTTGTTGATTGGTGATCCCACCAAGACCCGCAACAAGTTGGGATGGATTCCAGAAGTTGATTTCCCCACACTCGTCAAGATGATGGTGAAGAACGATATGGAAATCGAAACTGCTCGCTTGAGTAAGTAGTGGTTTATCCCTCTAGAGGGAAATCGAGAACACCATCAATCATTGATTCGGCATCAGGAATTGCACCGGCGTTCATGCGTGCTCGCAATGCGTAGGAAAAGACTGCAAGCGCAACTGTTGAACCTGCCACAAGGCCAAGCTCAACGCGCAAGAACAAGTCATCTGATGCAAACGTTGTAACCACAAGAAAGCCGGCCATTGCTGATAGCCATCCAACAGCAACGTATCTGTGACCTTGTAACGCAATGACACCTTGCGACACGGCAAGCGCAAGCATGTACACCCCGCTTGCGAGCGCTAGCAATGTCAGTGTGCGTCGATCAAGACCCCCGTCGTACACCATCTTGAGAATTGGTGGTCCAAGGACAAATGAGCCAACAGTTCCGAGTACCGCAACGCCTGTAACAACTTTCAGAAGTAATGAAAATCCTTTACGAAATTCTGCAAGGTCACCTTTGGCTGCAAGTCGCGCAAGACGTGGCAGAAGTGCCGCTTGTACTGCTTGAAACAAGAACAGTGGAACTCGAGACAACAGAACTCCGTTACCAAACGCTGTCACTTTTTCAGCGTCGCTTGCATTGGCGAGGAAATCCACACCGAGCGGACCGGCGTTCACGAGTGCTGCAGCCATGATGGTTCCAAGCAATAACCAGCCGAGATTCGGTGTGATCTCTGCAAATGTTGCGGGTGGGCCATCATCGGTTTTTGTCTCCCCGCGAACAAACACAACACCGGCTGCAACAAAGGGTGAGACCGCAACAGCTAACGCATACGCGCCAACGTTTGTGACACCAAATTGCCAGAGCAATACGCACGTTGTGATGCGAACAAGACCATCGACTGCCATCACAGTGCCGTACGCGCCAAATCGGCCTGAACCTGAAGCAATACCGCGTGCCATGTGCATTGGCGCATACGCGCAGAAGGTAAGGATGAGTGCGAGCGTGACTACCCAATGCCCGTCGAACATGTCAGTAGTAAGCCACGATGATGAAGCAGCAACAACAATAATGAGAATTGCCGCAAGGCCAATTGTTAATGGCAACATCCGGCGCACCACTGGGCGGCCGCCTTGGCCGAGTGCACGACGATGGGCCAGTGCGCGTCCCAGTTCTTGCTCCACTGGCATAAAGAATCCGGGGACAAGAGCAAACGTGGTGAACCACAGCGCAACGATTGGTTTGAAGTCTTCTTTGCCCAGCGCAAGTTGGCCGACTTTGAAAAACGCATACGACGTAAAGCCAGAAACAAATAAACCGATGCCAACCGGAATCGTGCCTTCGGGAAGTGGGATTCGCGAAGTTTTTTCGGGGGCTACAGCATCTGACACGAAGAGAAGGCTACTTCTCTTGCCAGTGATCAAGCTGTAAGTGAATGTGCGCGCTATTGAGCAGTGTTGTTGCGTGCCTTCATGGCATCAAACAACTCAACGCGGCGCACTTGCAGTTTTTGGAAACCAAGAACTGCGAATCCGACTGCGGTGTAGCCAATCTCAGTTGCTTGTTTCACAACAGGGTTGTCAAGAAGAGCAGAAGGGTTCAGGCGTGAGATTTCGAGCGAAGTGAGGTCAATTGAGTGCAATGAAGGAAGAGTGATTTTTGACAAGTCAACTTTTGGAAGATGATCGATTCCGGGAATTGTGATGTGAGGAAGAGTGATGTGGGGGAACGAAATTTTGTTCATACACCAAGAGTACCCACTAGTGCTTACTTTTGCAAGCATCTAGCAAAGTCAGCGAGTAGAGGGAAATGAGGGGAGCCAACCCTGCTGCCCATGGGGTTCGCACCAGTGGCACTAGCCTCGCTACGGCGTGACAGAGCCTCAGGTTGTTTCTTCCCTACCCCCAGTGGTGGCCGTCATGGTCGTACACGAGAGGGGCGAATGGCTAGCAGAGTCCCTTCAGGGCCTCGCTGGCCAGAACTACAACGCCCTGCAAAGCCTCGTCCTTGTCACGGGGGTCGAAGACGACCCGATCTCTCGCGAGATCCTCGATGTCGTAGCCACCAATTTGCCAGCAGCAGTTGTGCGCTTCCTTGGCGGTAATCCAGGGTTTGGCGCTGCGTGCAATTCAGTTCTCAATCTTGTGGATGGCAACAGCGGCTTGTTTTGTTTTCTCCACGATGACGTTGCGCTTGCACCTGATGCAATCAGCCGCCTCGTAGAAGAGTTGTACCGATCAAATGCCGGAGCTGTCGGCCCGAAGCTTGTGTACTGGGACGACCCGCGCATGATTCAAAGTGTTGGTATCGCTGTTGACCGATTCGGAAATAGTTTGCCAATTGCAGATGATGGTGAATTAGATCAGGAACAACACGACGCAGTGCAAGACGTGTTCATTGTCTCGTCTGCGTGCGTCATGGTACGAGCAGATCTCTTTGCCACTATTAATGGATTTAATCCCGATCTTCCAGGTGCAGGTGCTGATTTGGATTTGTGTTGGCGATTGCACGCAACCGCAGCCCGAGTGATGGTTGTTCCGAGCGCTATTGGTCGTCATCGCGAGAACTCGTCTCAATCAGTAAATAATCCTGACGATGTAGATCATTTTCTTGATAACGAAATAGTTCGCGTCCGAACTGTTGCATCCCTCACATCTGCTCAGCAATTGCTCGCCACTGTTGTGCAAATGGGGATTCTGACTACGGCTCGATTCTTCCTTCTCATTGCAACGGGTCGTGTTCGTCGAGCTCTAGATGAGATGCGCGCATTGTTGCTGTTGCCGTTTGGGGTAGTTGGAATTCGCGAACGACGTGATGCAATGTCTGGTCACCGTGCGGTGTCTGGTGATGAAGTACGCGCATTGCAGCTTCCAGGAAATGCATATGTCGCAAATTTCATACGTCGTCGTGCGGCACAAGCAGGTCAAGCGCAATCACGCTCTGCAGGACAGCTGCGAGAAGCCACACCGCGCAGTGCGTATGTTCTGTGGGGCGTACTGGCTGCAATCTTTGTGGTTGGTTCACGGCGACTGTTGTTAAACGGTGTCGTTGCAGTTGGTCAAATGGCACCTGTCACAGCGTCAATGGGTGAGTTAATTCGTTCCTATGCATCGGGCTGGTGGGCTGCAGGGTTTGGGCAGGTTTCTGCTGCCCCAACAGGTTTTGCAATTCTTGCAACTAGTGCATTGACAACCTTCGGAAAGATGGGGCTTTTGCACACTCTGCTTGTGGTGCTGTTGCCATTAGCTGGCTGGCTTGGTGTGTGGCGTTTTGCTTCAGTCTTAGGTACACGTGCAGCACGGATTGCAGCCACGGCTGCCTATGCCGCAGTGCCGTTGCCATATGCAGCCATTTCGTCAGGACGATGGGGTGCTTTGCTGATGTATGCAACCTTGCCGTGGATGGTGCATTTGTTGCGCATGTTGGTGGGGCACGCAGACCTTGACGAAGGATTGACAGAAGAGTTAATGGCCGTCGCTCCAACTGCACTGTGGCGCAAATGGTTTGCATGTCTTGTGTTGTTAATGGGAACTGTTATTGCTTTTGAACCATCAGTAGTTCTCATTGTTCCGCTCGTTGCACTTATTTTTACTGTGGTCAGTGTCGTGCACGGCACGCAAGTGAAGTGGGCGACTCGTTGGGTTGTGGTCACGGCTGCAGTTGTTGTATCGGGTGTGGTTATTAATCTTCCGTGGGCAGGTACATATATTCGTTCCGGTTGGTGGGAAGCAATCACTGGCGCACCTGTTGAATCTGGTCGCAATATGGGTCTGATCGGACTAGCAACATTCAATGTGGGTGGCTTTGTGTTGTCGTCTGTCACTGTCACGTTGTATGCAGTTGTGATTGGCGCGGTGTTGCTCGTTCACGGAGTTCGCTCTGGTTGGGTATTGCGCGGTGCAAGCCTCGTAGCTTTTGGTCTCGCGGTGGCAATGCTTGACGATTCTGCATTGCTTCCAGTTCATCTTCCCGAACCTGCAATCTTGCTCGTTCCCGTTGCTTTCGGAATTGCAATCTGTGCCGGTGCGATGGGTGCAGCCCTCGTTGTTGATTTGCGACGTGCGCGGTTTGGATGGCGCCAACCGATCAGTGCAATTGTTGCGCTCGCGTTTGCTATTGGCCTTGTTCCCGTTTCAGTGAATGCATTGAACGGCAGTTGGAATCAGCCGTCACTTGCTCTGCCGCAACTCTTGGCGCAGTTGCCCGATGCGCAAACGTCAGGTGAGTACCGCACTATGTTCATCGGCGATGCACGAGTATTGCCAGGTGCTCCATTGAATTTTGGTTGGGGCATTTCATACTCGGTGGTCAACGGCGCAGCTCCGACGCTCGAAGAAATTTGGGAAACCCCTCCGACGCGTGCACGTGACAATGCTGTTGCGGCGTTGTACGGAATCGTGCGCGGCCAGACTGCTCGGGCAGGGCGATTGCTGGCGCCATTATCTGTTCGATTCATCGTTGTTCCGATCATTGATGGTGGGCAATCCACGCGCAGTGACCCAATCGCTGCGCCACGTGGACTTGTTGATTCGTTGTCGCGACAACTCGATTTGCGGCGTCTCTATGCGTCTCCCGATCTTGTGATCTTTGAAAATGCATCATGGGTGCCCGTGCGGTCAATGTTGACTGCATCAGGTGCGGCCAGCAGTCGGCTGGCAGGCGCCACATCAATGATTGCCACTGACATCTCAGGCGCAATTGCGCTTCCGACCCAGTCACGGCCAGAAGGCGCAATCGAGGCCGATGTAAAACCAGGCACGGTTCATCTCTCGGTTCCATTCAGTACTCACTGGAAGCTCACTATGAATGGAAATAAAATTGAGGCACGTCCGGCTTTTGGTTTGACTAATGCATACGACGTTGCAGAGGCAGGCCATATTCGATTGGCATTTGAATCGAGCTTCGTGCATTCGCTGGCAGTACTGCTGCAATTTGCTGCGTGGTGCGTGGTGGCATTTTTTGCTCTTGTTCGCCCACGTCGTCGGTCACGGAGAAATTCTTCTGTTACTTCTGCACTTGACACCCCGGTGATGAGATTCGTGAGTGAGGAATCATCATGAAGTTGATTCGTCGAGTGGCTGCGTTTGTGCTTCTCTGTGCGGTGAGTGCAGTCGTGGTGATTGTTGACCGTCATTCAGGAAAACAATCAGTGGGAGCATCCTCTGCAATCGTTGAATTTGCAGGCTTCCCTCAAGCATCAGACGGAACTCGAATCAGTACATCTTGGTTTTGTCCTGGTGCTGCTGCTGGCGACGGAATAAGTAGTGCATCGGTAGTCATCGTGAACCCAAGCGACAGCGACATCACTGCCACGGTTAACTATCTCAGTGATGCACCAGCTGATGCAGAAACAATTACTGTTGTCGCGCGTTCACGAAAAGAAGTTGATGTGCTTCGCGGCAAAACGGTGGGAGTCGTTGTTCCGGTTGTCGAAATTATTGGTTCATTTGGTTCAGTAGAACAGGAATTGATGTATGCAGCCGGTGACGTGACCTCGCAGTGTGTCTCACAAACTTCGAGCACCTGGTATTTCGCTGACGGATTCACAGCAGAAGGTTCAACACAGCGTTTAGTGCTGACAAATCCATTTCCTGAAAGCGCAGTAGTGAATGTGTCGTATACGACCACAAATGGTCGCAGAACTCCCGCTTCGCTACAGGGAATTATTCTGGATGCGCGCTCGTCTCGCAGTATTTCGCTGGCCGATGCTGGCGCCCAGAACGAAGCGCGACTAGCAGTTGAGGTCGTTGCATCAACAGGTCAAATCATTGCCTCGCGGATTCAGCACTACATGGGTGCAGGACGACTCGGATACTCCACCACGGTCGGTACTCCGGTGGCTTTGCGTGATTGGTGGTTTACCTCTGGTCGCACTGGCGCAATGGTGTCTGAATTATTGATGGTGTTTAACCCGTCAGATTCGCCTGCACAAGTGAACGTGTCGTTTTTTGGTGCAGGAATTACAAACGGACTCGCAATTGACCAAACATCCACTGCCGCGGCGCCATCAACAGCGATTGATATCCCTGCCGGTGCGATTGTTGCCATCAACACAGATGCCATTGCAGATTTACCAAAGGGAGATCATGCAATGGTGGTGTCTGCTGTAAATGATGTTCCAGTAGTTGTGGAACATGTTTTGAGCCAGAGTGTTGGCGGAAGCTCTTTTACAGCTATTACAAACGGAATTCCTGGCGGCTTGGTTTCTCAGAAGTGGCGAATTCCAAGCGGCTTGCTAAACGGAGCTCGTAATGCATTATCGGTAGTGAACACAACTGGAGTTGACGGAACTTTTACAGTTTCAGCTAGCGGTCCTGGCGGTGAGGTGGAATTACCACTGCTTGTTGATGTCGCACTTGGTGCGGCATCTGTCATCAGCATTGACGTACCCGCTGATGTTAAAGACGGGGAAGTAACAATTACTGCAACTGTTCCAGTTGTAGTACAACGGCGCACCACACGTGGTCATGGGTTAGTCGGTTTCGGAATAGTGGGGGCACTTCCCATAAGGTCTCGGTAATGGTTCGGATACTCACAGTCGGTGGCGCAATGATTGTCGCTCTTGTGGTGTCATGGTTCTTACGTCGTCGTCAGATCGATGCACCAACACAGGGTGGATTCGAATTACCAGTGCAACTAGACCGCAATGACTTTGCCTCGCCCGAGACGCCGTGGATTGTGGTTGTCTTTACCTCGGCAACATGTGGCACATGTAATGACGTAGCTACAAAGGCGGAAGTTTTATCGTCACATGATGTCGCAGTGG
>Ga0194059_1000511_pt1 | contig 18259 bp, 34 predicted proteins | sample SepL6211m_MetaG_FD_163426 | JGI IMG/M metagenome (GOLD analysis project Ga0194059, IMG submission 163426) | Anoxic zone freshwater microbial communities from boreal shield lake in IISD Experimental Lakes Area, Ontario, Canada - Sep2016-L626-11m | ecosystem: Environmental > Aquatic > Freshwater >... | reverse complement strand
AAAACCCCTTAATTAAGGGGTTTTTTTATAATTCTTTTTTACAGAAAGGTTTACTATTTAAATTAAAAATAATAAAATTATTTTCGGTTGACCCACTCGTCAATCCTCCTGGTAATTTTCCAGAATTAAAACCTGAACAATCTCTCAATTTATCTAAATCAGAAACTGACATTTTTTTTACCGTAGTGGTAGTTGTGGTCGTTGCTGCGGATGTTGGAGGTGTAATTGGAGTAGTGGTTACTTGTTCCTTAAGATATCTTTGTTCCAATATAAGATTGGATTGTCGTATTTGTTTAGTTTTTCTATTTACCATATTAAAAATCTTTAATGATAAATATTATGGCTTTCGTCTTTTTTGCACATAAAATATTGTATCACCAATATTATAACTGTTAGGGTTACGTGTTTGTAACATATCTCCACAATCAGTAGTATAGAGATAACGTGGTCCAGGGTCAATCGTGGACATTTCCTCACGTAAGTAAAGATTGGTGATAACACATTTAGTTACCTTATCACCAGGTTCTATTTTGGGGTTAGGACCACAACCAACAATTAAAAGTAACGAAGATAATAAAATTATAGTTTTCATATTTTTTATTGTAAAATTAGTTGATTTTGGTTTATAAGTCAAATATTTTGTATTTATAACATATGAAGAAGTCAAATAACAATATATTAAAAGAGGCACTTGGAGTTCCTGAAGGTATTTTAGAATCCGCAGAAAAATTATATAGACTATGTTTCAATAGAATTATTAAAATAACTGACCCTATCCTTGAAGATTCCGATGAGGAAGAATATAGGTTTACCGTTAAATCCAATTTTAAAGTCTCTGACTATATATTAACCAAAATTAATTTACAGATTGAGTTTGTTAAAGAGGAATCCGTAGATTCTGTAGAACTTTACTCAATGGGGTTCGGTCATAAATCATCGTTTAATGATGAGTCATTAAAACTAATTACGTTTATACACCCAAACGAAATTTTAGTTTCGATTAGATTCGCAATTAACGAAAATACAAATATCTCTAAGGTTATCAAATATTTTCAACAGTCTCAAGGCATTATTACCTCGTCTTTTGCTCACGAATTAAAACATGCGTATGACCATTATAAAAAACCTGCACAATCTTTACACCAAACATCTTTATATCATGGAATACAAAAAACAGGATTCCGAATAAAACCAATTAATGAGTTTCTACATTATCTTTATTATACCCACGCAGTTGAGAATTTAGTTAGACCTACCGAATTTGCATCATTAATGAAAACACATGATATCGATAAGAAGGCATTCTACGATTTTTTAACAAATAGTAAAATGTATACTATGATGAAAGATATTAATAATTTCACTTATGAAAAGTTGAGGTCAGATTTAAAAAATTATATTCCTGAAATAGATAGAGTTCTAAATAACGTTACTGACAAAACGTTTGATAGTGATGAAGAAAAGATTGATGAGATTTTAAGATTGGTTTATATTAATCTTGTTAATAATACTCTCGATATGACCAAATCATTAATGACAAATAATTTCTTTGAGGATATGATGGGATTTAGAGGAGAAAAAGATGTATTATTCAAAAAAATAGTTAAATCTGTTATAAAATTTGAAAGTAATATAAAAAACTTCTATCTTTATGAAGAACAGAAATTTAAATACATTTCAGGAATCATGATGAAAAAACTTTCCAAACTTTATTCGATGGCTAAAGATGAGAAATCTTCAATACAAAATTGGGATTTACACCACAAAATCAATCGAACTAACGAGAATATTAAAGCGGATTATAAATTTAAGAGAAAATAGAAATAAATCTACTTTCACTTATCGTATATGTTTTCCCCACAATACCTTCAATATGGTATTTGTTTTTAGGTTTAAGTTTCATTTTCATTAACGTCACTACCGTTTTTAACTTTTTAAATTCTGTAGTATTTTCAGATAATTCATGTTTTTTTAAAAAATCAACCATTTTAACGCTACATTGATTTAATTCATCTAATGTTGATGAATTTAAAATTTCTCTAACAAGAAAAACAAAATCGTGATGTTTATTCATACATATAAATATGAGAATACTTATATTTATATCATATGGAACCATATAAATTACTTTTATTAGCGAAAAAATTACATCCAAGAATGAGGACTAAAAAACCCTCAACTCTCTGTAGATTATTTTTAACTGACATTCATTATCAACCAATTAATAGTATATTAAATGCTAAAGAAATCCTTGTATTAACTTTATTAATTAATGGTCTAAATAGAAATGAGAATATTACCCAGTTATACGAACAAATTCTTGGAAATATGTTTATTTTTTCAACTGTTGAAGTTGAAGACGAGAATCCTGAAGAAGGGTGTCAGGATTGTGGTGGTGATGGAACACTAAGATGTGGGGAATGTAATGGTAGTGGTAATGTCGATTGTGAAGAATGTGATGGTGAAGGACAAATCTACGATAGCGATGAAGATGGTGGAGGAACATGTCAAGTATGTGATGGTGATGGGGAAATGACTTGTGATGAATGTGAGGGGACGGGTTATGAAAAATGTTTTAATTGTGAAGGAAGTGGAAGTGTCATTATGGATGGTTATATGACCGTTACACAAGATTTTTATGTGAGTTATGACTCTAAGATATATTCTTTATTAGAAACTAAACATGAAGGAGACGAAATGAAACCTGAACTTGACCATATGATATCAAAATCATCAAGAACATTTGTATTTAATTCCCACAATGGAGAAACAAATAAAATGTCTGAGGAAGTTTCAAACGGTGATAGAATTTTTGTTGGTCTTGAAAAAGGAGATATTCAATTTATTAAAACTTATGGTTCAATTGTTGGTAACTCCGATATTGAGGAGTATATACTAAAATAGTAACTATTTCTTTTGAAAAAATTCATCAACGGTAAGGACGGCTACGTGTTTATCATCACCTGAAAGACCCTTCTGAATGAAAAAAACTTGGAACTCTTCTGGTAATCCATTGTATAAATTTTCCATTAATGATTTTATCTTCATACCTTCATTATACCCCTTTTCAAAAAAAGAGTCTTGAGTAGTTACCGATTTATCAAAATCAAGATAGGAAAATAACGATGCTCCTCCACCAACTTGCTCAGGATAGTTAATATAAAAATCTCTTAACGGTTGATTATAGAATTCGGATATTAGTTTCCAATCCACATATAAGTTAATATAAAGATGATAGTAATACTGTTTCCAAGTTTCCGTAAACTCCCACCCAAGTATAAATGGGTATTTTTTTGAAACAGATTTAACTACAAGGTCAATCCCTCGTATTTGTTTATCGGTCAAATCATTATTTCTATACATTTCCATATCCATTATAAATATAAGGAATTATAAATAAAAAACCCCTAAAAAAAGGGGTTTTAATTAGTTTAACATTGCACGAATTGTATTCATAATATGAATTTGTTTCGTTTGAAGTTCTTTAATTCTTTTCTCTTGACTAGGATTCATTTCAATACTTTCACCTTTAATCTCAGAAACTTGGTTTCCAAGACGAGTATGTTCGTTTAATAATTTTCCGTACTGGTCTGCTTTCTGTTGGTCGTTCATATTTTAAATATAATATAGTTTAGTTAATGTTAAATACAAATACTTATAATTTATGGTAACATAGAATAATAGTCATTCTCAAATTTAGGGGTTAAAATTACTTCACCAGAAGATTTCATACCTAATCTATCTGCCCACTCGTATAATTCTTTACTTGGTTTATTACCCATTCCAGATATATGATAAGTCGACATACCCCATCTATAAATCATAGTTGATTTTCTATCCGCATCAAATATTTTGGCTTTATTATTGAAGGTGATGTCATAATCTTCCCCCCAACTTTTATCGGGAAATGTTATTCTATTAATATATGATTTAGTGTAGACATTCCCATTATTAACCATACCGGATATTTTGACATAACGATTATTCTCAAAATAATAATGTTTATTGGTTCGGTATATATCGTATCCTGGATGAGTTTTAATGTCCTCCTCAGTTAGTTTAATAGCGTTAGGTGCAAGTAAGTCATCATCATCCAATCTATACACATAATCAAACTTACACTGACTAAAACCCCATTTTAACTTTTCAGATATTGATGAGAATCTTTCGGAACAATTATAAATTTTAATTTGTGGGTGTTCAAAAAAATATTCAACCTCAGGATGGTCATTTATAATAACCATTTCGGAAGTTGGGTTGTTCTGTAATAAAAAAGAGTTAATTGCTTCCTCTAACAGAGTTTGTCTTTTATAGGTGAGAGTTAATATCGATATCATATTTAAAAACTTCTATGTTCAGATATCACATCTTTAAGATAATTTGGTAATAACCTAAATTCAGATTCATCATTTTTATTCATGGCGTAAATCTCAATATTATTTGATAATTGAGGTAAAAAATTATAAAAGTGATTATACAAATCACCATACCGACTAAACTCTGAAGTAATCTCATTTTCAATTAAAAAACTATATATAGGAGAAAAAGTCGATGGGTCGTAAATCATGACGTATTTATTGTGAACATATATTTTACATAAATTACCTTCGTAAGTGACATTACCGACAAGTGGTTTACACATAGTGTTGAAGAATTCCTCAATTAATCGTCTATTTTTATCATTAAACATTACAATAATAATAGTTACCTTAAATTAAAAAGTATTTAATTTATTTTATATTTAGTGAAATCAGTTGATAAAGGTTTTTCATTTTTAAAATAATATGTTTCAACTTTACCATCGTATTTAATTACTTTTCTGTATGCCGTTGGAACCGTTGCCCCTGTTGGTAATAAAATAGATTTTGAATCAAATATACATCTAATTTCAACTTGAACGATTTTGTATGTTTTAGCCAATTCTCGCTCTCTTACTTCAAGTAATCTCCAAGTAGTTCTATTTAAGTTCTCTTGTTGTAAGGAACAATTAATATAGGTGAATGTTTTATATAAAGTTTCTTTATCACAATTGAAGTCTGCTGCTGGCCCCATATGACCCTTATCATAAGGGTTTTTTTCGTAATCCTTATTGTCAGATGTTTTAACTGAGTCACATGTGTAAAAATCCATACCCGCTCTTGATGCAGTCCCATTTGGACATTTAACAATGTATTTAACGAATTTAGGTTGTTCTAACACCTCAGAATATACAATTTCAAATATATCTGTCTTGATGTTGACACTGTCTCTTAATTTTTTTTGAGAAAAAGAAGATAATGATAATAAGGTTAGTGATACTAATAAAAGTTTTTTCATGATTATAAAATATTGGCTGAGTACACTTCTCTAACAACTACATCAGGGAATTGTGATTTAAAATAATCAGATATGAGGTATCTTCCGTGTCTAAACCACATATAATAAGGTAAATATTCCGTAAAATAAGTAGTAAGACTATTGTCGTAATATAATTCTTGAGATTTTGAAACGTAGTTTAATAAAATCTTTTCCTTCTCACCATAAGCAAATAATGCAATATTACCCTTACTGTCTTTATAATATGTTTCAATCATTTTATCAATGATAGGTAACATCTTATCTCTAAATTTAGGATACTCATCGGAATATTTTTTATCTCTCCAATCTCGTTCAATCTCATTTAACGGTTCTTCAGGAGAACTTTTATCAAAATTATTCATAATTAAGATATCGATAAACCAAAATTTATGTTCATTTATATCTGACATTTTAAAAAAGGTTTTAATACTCTCACGCAATTTAGTTAGGTAAGAATCCTTTAATTTATAAACACCATGATTTTCCGGGAAATAGTTCCAATCAATATAAATACCAACTGTAACTTCACTATATTCGCTGATGGTTATTTTCACATCTTCAAATAAACCCTTACCCTTAGATTTTACGTAGTTTTCTAAACTTTCTATTTGTTTATCAGTCATAGTTATAAATATTACGGATAAACTTTCATTCCAAAGTCATAACCAAACCCCATAAGTGTTTTTAACTCATATAATCGAGACATTACTTGTTCTCTGTAGGACGGACCATCTTTATCAGCACCCCACCATTTTTGTCTAATCTCACGAGGTAAATCCTCTTCAACATTAATAATTATTTCGGCTCCATTTTCAGTCATTGGTTCTATGAACATAATTTTTAAACCAGGATAAATGTCAGAAAAATCATAGTATGGTTTACCTGTTCGTTTATTGGTAGTATTTAATACTTTGGCAAATAATTTAAAATCGTCAGTTAAATTTTTCTTATTAAAATTATATGTCTTAACATTTTCAGACAACAAATTATATTGTGAGTTTGTGATTATATAGTCCATATTATATATCTCTTCTTTTTCTTCTGTCGACAGTGTCAACAATATCAAGATAGAAATCTTCTAACTCTCTTTCACCTGATTCAATTTGTTTAGTAATCTCTTCTTTACGATATAACGTATTTTTAAAAATAAAATCAATCATTTCATCTTTAGTAATACTTTCAGGTAATGAAGATTCTTTACCACACGGAGCATTTTTATCACTAACATCGATATCATTAATACCAAGTTCAGGAACACCCATTTTCTTACCAAACTCTGTGGAATATTTTTCTTCATACCAATCAGAAATAATATGTAAAACATATGATTTTCTAACATTAAAGAAGGACATAATATCCGTAACCAATTCCTCACTAATGGATAAGAATCCATTAAAAAATTCACCATCTTCAAAGTAATAATAAGCACCCATTACTTCCACACCGTTTTTACACCAATCTTGTCTAAGATTCCCATAATTACGTGATTTATGGGGTGAAATATAAGTCATCCCCTTCATGTAATTATCCAAATACTTAACAATTAATGATTCGACGTTAGGGGAACCTTTAACGACTCTTTGATATTGTGATTCAGTTACTAATATTTTCATCTTATTCGGTAAATTCTACTATAACATCAAATTTATTTGTGAACCAATCTGAAATGAATTCGTCGGCATCGGAAGTATTAGAACCAAATAACGATATAAAAGTTTCTTTAACATCAGAGTTAATAAATAATCTCCCATCACTATAATCAAACTCAAAAAAAGGTTCATATAGTTCAAACTCACCTCTACCAGTGTTATGTATCAAAAGATAAGTATCAAGTAATGAAACATTATCATCGATATAACCATCAAGAAAATTGGTTTTTAACTCGGATATTCTATTTTCAGTGATAATATAGTTCATATTATATAAATACTATGTAATCGAATATAATTAAGACCATATCTTAAAAAACTCCTCACGAGAATGGGGGTCTATTTCCGGTGGGAAATTAAGGTCAACAACACTAATGGTTACATTATCGTTATCGGGAAAGGACATCTTAAATAAACTACCAATAAGTTCCTCATATTTCGTTATAATAATCATATGAGGGGTATTATAATCGTTAAAATTTCGATTAAGTATAATCCCTAAATTTACTAAGAATTTAGATTGATTTTTAAATGTCATAGAGTTAACAACCGGAAATTCCTCATGACCAATGACATGTATCTCGTGGATTTCAGGATTAGTTTTTTTCAAGACTTTTAATAACTGTTGAGGAAATTTCATAAGTTTTAAACTTTAAATTCTCCGTTAAAATATTCTTCAGCAGTTGGATATTTTACCGACTTACCTTGAGATATTCTTAACCCTGTAATAATTCCGTAATCAAACGCATCCTTCATTATTTTTTCTTCTAACTTAGTTATCTCTTCAGACATTGCCTGCAATTCTGGTGATAATACAAGGTCGTGAGATTTAACTCTCTGAACCCATTGTTTCATTGGTGTTTCCATCTTATTTAACGTATTTTTATCCAATAAATACATAAATTATGATTTAATATATGGTTTTTTCACTGAATATTTATTTTGTTTTATATTCATCTTTCTCATACCATGACCAATGACATGTAACATAGGGTTACATGAAATAAAAATGAATGAGGTAAGCATGAGTAAAATGATTTTTTTCATATTCTTAATATTCTATCTGACGTATTTTACCACATTTTTCACATATTAAAACCTCATTAGTTGTTGAAACACGTTCAACTCTATCCCAAGTTCCTTCAACTTTTTGACTCCAAATATATTCCTTTTTTGCGTGTGTTACCCACTTATGTTTACACAATATTTTCGTTAATAATCCCATGTTTTTATTAGTCTACAATTATTTTTTCACGTCTAAGTTCACTACCATTAGTAATTTCAATAAAATATGCTCCTGAAATCAACCAACTAATATCTACTTCAGCCTTATAACGACCATATACTTGTGTTTCACCATTAATTACTGTTTCAACTAAATTTCCTTTAACATCATATACCTTAATACTAACACTATGTTTAGATGGAACCGTATAAATAACGTTCACGATGTTTTTAGAGGGGTTAGGATAGACTTTCTCAACATTTAGGACTTCTTTATCAATCTCCATTCCTACAGTCAAGTAAACCCACTGTAAATCATCAATCATCACTATTGTATTTGGGTGTGGCCAATTATAACCCCATGCCGTAACGTTACCGCTTGGATAAATACTAATCCACGCTGAATCACAGTAAGCCATTGGTGCGGTATATGTAATTGGAATACTGAATTGAGTATAAACAGATGTTGATGAAGTTAATGCAGATGTAAATTTACTGTTTTTACCTCGTGTCACATAACTTCCTTGTTTCCAAATCTCAATATCAAATAATATAGAGTCTCCTAACTGAGGATAAAATTTAAACCATCCTGTTAATGCTATTGGTTTAGCAATTGAGTAGTTAGGAAAGTCTTTAACTATCGCCGCTGATGCTGGCGGTATATAACCATAAAGTACCGCAGCGTGATTACCTGTCTTAGCGACTGCGGTGTCTTTAATTGTATAGTAACTATACAGAGGGCCTGTGTTCCATATTACAGGAATACCACCTGATATGGTTTCAAAACTTGGGTTAGGGATTTGTGATTTAATAATCATCGATACAAATAATAGTATCGGAAGGAGTAAATTTTTTAATTTCATATTTGTTTTGTTTTAGATAGAACAAATATAGGATATTTTTTTAAATAAAAAACCCCCAACTAATTAAAGATGGGGGTTTAAGTAATTCTATGTTGTTTTATTAGATGTTTTTAGTAGTCATGTAATGTCCTTTTCTATCATGTTCAAAATAATCACCTTGCGTTTTTAATAAGTTGTTTGGAGTACCTTTTAAATTTATGAAAAGCAAACTTTTAAATTCACCTAAATCAATATTGCTAAAATCGGCTTCTTCGCAATCTAATAATGCGAGAAATAGAGTATCTGTTGGTAAATTTGATAATATTTCATCAACCTCATCCTTATCACCGTTTTTTAAATATACTCTACCTGGTTTACTTAGGGAATTATCACTGTAATATTCATTATCTACTGAACGAGATTGTTCGTTAACAAATGGTTGTGTTTTACGATAACTTGCCAATTCAGCCATATTCATAATAGCATCCATAATTTCTTCTTCAGAATTAGCGTTAAGTATAGGACTAGTGAAACGTTTTTTCAAATCATTAAGTTTCCATTCTTTATCCGAGTATTTTTTATTGTTGTTGGATAAAACTTTTTCAAGGTCTTCAGGAGCAATATCATCTCTTTCAAACCAATTATAATCCTTACGAGCTTCATCATAATTCTCTTCTTCTTGTTCTTTAACCAATGGTTTTGAATTACCAAGTTTCGCGGTCATTAATCTACGGAAATCTTCGTTAATTACCTTCATTCCGCCAGTATGTTGTTCAAGAATACTATTTTTTTCTTCGTTTGATAAATTATTTAATAAATGTTTCATATTTTTCTTTATGTATAAATATTAGAGTTTTTAAAAAAAAACAATATTATCTAATAACATTGTTAATGAATAATTTTACATTCGGAACCCATTCTGAGATTCTATACTGAATCTCGGCTCTAATATTATCAAAATCCTTTCTCAATGTACTAGAGTAAATGTCGATATAAACAACAATTCCTATATGGGGAACAATTCTATCAATAACAATTTTTTCGATGGAATCAATTTCATCCAACTCGTCCATTTCACCTAACCCCCATTCTAAAGATTCTTCACGCAAACTATCCAACTCACCATCAATTAAGTTCTGAATGTGATTCTGTAATTTATCAATTTGATTTTCTGTTATAATGTATTTCATATTAATAATACATTGAGATTAAGTCACCAATAGATATACCCAATTGTCCAATTCCAAGTTTAGACAGTAATTCGCTTTCATAAACAACGACCTTATATTTTTTATCAATAGTAATCCATTCATTGTTTTCACCTCTAGGTTGAGTTAAATACATATTATCATCTGTTTCAATAACATACATTGGACCGTATTGATTAAGATATCTGTTTATTGTACTTTGGTTTATAATTTCGTCAAATTCCATAGGTATCTCCCATTTACTGGTCACTTCACTTATTTTACCCGTTAAGTCAAGACCAAATCTATCACTAATAAATGATTTTAATTTATTTTCTGTGATAATATATTTCATTACAAATTAATATCAATATTATCTCCACCACCTTTTTCTTCGTTCATTAAAAAATCAAATACTTGGTCAATAGATTCTTTTGCGGTGGCAATATGGTCTTGAGCCCAATCATGTCCATTTTCCAACACTTGGTGAATTTCCTCTTGGTTACGTTCTAATAATATACCTGTTTGTCTATGAATCTGTTGGAGATTACTAAAAAACATATACCTATCGTTTTCTTGTTCGTTAACGACTTTTTTAATTAGTCGAGTTAAATCTTTTTCGGTTAATTTTATAACTTTTTTCATAGTATTATTTTTTTATTAATAAATAGAGTAAGAATCAATAAATTTTAAAATATCCTTAACTTTTTGAATTCCATGAATATCGGCAAACCAATTTTTAATATAATAAGAAGATTTTTTTTCATCAATACCAAAAAACGCCGATAATATCTCACAAATTTTTTTACAACGAAACATAACAATTTTTTCATCAAGAACGGTAAACTCAAAAATACCAAATCCTCCTTTAACCGATTTAATAAGATATGCTTGTTTAGGGATATGAGTATGCGTTAAATGAATACATCTAACATCATGACCAAGAAATTCATTAAGAAAATAATATACTTGTTTATCCATAATTAATCTATATTGTTAAGAATATCCTCAATTTTACCGGGAGTATCTCCAAAATGTCCGGCAGTTACTTTAACTTTATAATTTAAAACCTCATCAACCAAACAAAAGTCAGTTTTAACAGGTTTAATCTTTATATTAGATAAATTAAGTTTCTCTTCAACCCACTCACCCAAAATAGTTTCGTAATCCTGTATTTCCATTGAAAAAATATTAAAGAAATCCGTAAAGAAATGATATCTCCACCAAAGGGTTCCATCATTCTCATATTGAAAATACCAATACTTACGTTCTCTATCAATAAAATATACACTATATCTATAAGGGATAATATCAACTTCACCCAACCACTTATTCATGTGGTTGAATGCGAGAGTTCTCATTTTATCTGAAATCATAATTAATTTAATTGAAGTGTTGACGCAACAGTTGAAATATAGTAAAACTTCCCGCAACCACGAAAAACTTCACGATTCCAAACAAAGTTATTTTTTTTAATAATATCTTTTAAAACAAGATGTGTAGAACCGTATTTTTTATCTGATAACATAATTTTATTATGACCATTACTAATAGACCATCTATAAACTATGTTAGTCGCACAATAAACATTAATATTGTTTAAAACATCATCATAAGATAAATTGAAGTATTTTTTAATGAAGTTTTTATAGTTTTCATCAAATGAAAAACTACTGTTTTTACCGTAGGCTACATTTTCTGAATAAGTATAACCATGACTATGATAGATACTATCGTTTATAATCATATTATCCGATTGTTTAATAGATGTAACATAAAGGTCATTAGACCATATTAACACTTTTTTATTATTTTTAACACGATATTGATTAACATAATTAAAAGTTAACGAATCCAAGTTTTGACCAAACAAAACAGAACCCAATAAAATTAATATAATTGTTACAATATTTTTCATAAACAAATATACAAAAAAAAAACCAACAATTGTCGGTTTTTATAAAAATTTTTATCTACGATTGAAATTTAAAAAATTCTGTATCTTTTTTCGTCCATGAACAGGACATTTGTTCGTTTTACCACATTTACTTTTTTTAATTGTTGGTCTAAAACCTTTTGTTCTTTTGGTTTTAATATGTGGACCTCCTGATGATTTTTTATTAATAATTTTAACTAATGTATACGTGTTTTTCTCAATAACTTCTTCAGGTAATACATCTGTATTCGTTAATGTATCTTTAAAGGTTGCTTTAACAGTTATTTTAACATATCTATACTTATCGGTTTCCTCACGAGCCTTTTCACGACCAAGTTCTTTAACTAAAGAATTAAAATCAGGTCCTTTATCTGCACCATCAGTGTTTATATTAACATTATCAACATCATTAAAATATATTGCGACACTTTCCGCTCTTAACTCGGCCAATCTTTTGTTACCCATCCGAATGGGTTCTGTATCAGTTCCCGCATCTATATTAACAAATTCTATTTCACCACCAACATCTTCGATTGAATCTTTTATTGATTCAATAATATTCACCCCTTCCGGAGAAAGTCGAGACCCTCCAGTAATAAATAACCCATCACTTTTAATAGTAAAATCTAAAGATTCTGTATACACTATTGCGGTATCTTTTCCGTGTATTGTATCAGATTTGGTATCAATATCGGTTAAAGCATAACCTTGTTTTAATCTAGTGGATAATTGTTTATCATCCTTAGCCTTTATTGTTGAGGTTACTCTACCATATTTACCTTTTAAATCTTCTAAAGCATTATCGGCATTTTGTCTAATTTTCTCTTGTATTTCTGGAGATAAATTTTTTGTAATTAAATTTAATGTTGAAGTATCTTGAAGTGTTGATTCTATCTTATTTCTAACTTCATCATTTGACAAAACATTTTTTGCCGTTTGAGCTTGGCTTTGATTTAACCCAACACCAGTCAATAATGATATGCCCAATAAAACGTCTTTCCAATCCTCATTTAATAATAATTCTTGCTCTTTAATAACTTGTTTTACCAATCTCATTAAATCGGATTCTGTTAGTCTTATAACTTTTTTCATATTAATAAATATACATAAAATAATTAATCTTTACATCCACCATCATTATCCATCATAACAACCAAAATGGGAACAGGAATAAAGTTTCTAATCATATCTTCAACATCTTTTTCTTTACCATTATAATAACCATTATATGAAATTAAAACAATGTAAAAATCATTTAAGCCATTCTCATCATGATTTGATAAATACACGAGAATATCACATACGGATGAACCTAATTGATTCCTAACCAGTTTTTCAATCATCACAGTATTCTTATCCTGTGTAGCATTTTCTTTAGGGAATTTAATCACCTCCAATAATTGTCGTTCAGATATAAGATACTTCATATACGATAAATATTACAACTTGGGAAAAGGGACGAAAGTATATTACCATTCATATGGATTAGAACTCACATGTTTATGTTTTTTATTACAATCTAATATCTCATCCACTGTTGACTGAAATTTACTATATGATATATTAGTTTTTTCAACATTATAGTTTAGTAATTCACCATCATACCTCAAAACATTTTCCACCGCAGATTTAGGGTAAAAATACACATAATCTGTCTTACCAATCTTACTATTCAAAACCTCTTCAACCCACAACCCAATAATTTTAGAGTACTCCGTATGTTCCAAAGAAAACACAGAAAAGAATTCATTAAAAAAATTAAACTTCCACCATAAAGTGCGGTGGTAGTCATTACTATATTCAAGATACCACTCCTTATTCTCCCTATCCATAAAATACTGACTACCCTCATAAGGAATTATTTCAATATGACCCAACTCCTTATAGAGTCGATTAAATATTATCTCCCTTAATCTTTCAGATACCATTCTACAAAGATAATAAAATTAAATGAAACAAAAAACCCCACTCTAATTAATAGGTGGGGTTAATTTTAGAAATCATATTTATCACCATCATCATCAGGAAGTTTATTTTCAGTATCAATCTGGTATTTTGCTTTCTTTTTAAGATAAACCAATTCCTCGTGGTCACCTTTACAATATCTAATAGTTACAATCGCCACATCATCCTTATAGTCAACGCCCATAGAACTCATATTTCCAAATCTACTTCCTTCACAATCAACGGATTTAATCTCCCATTTAATTCCTGCGTTCATATCTTCTTGTTCATTTACTAATCGTTTCTCTAATCTTTGATTAGATTCCTGTATGTGTCTTATTTTACTATAACTTTTATTCATAATGTTTGTTTATATATAAATACAAACAAAAACAAAAAAACCCACTCTAATAATAGGTGGGGTTATAAGATTATATCGGTATTAATTTAACACTCTAATTGTAAACCACTTCTATCAATAGCTATAATTTTACTATATTCCCCAAAACTTAATAACCTATTATTATTCAATCCTTTCTTTAATACCCCATTCATTAATTTATTACGAAATTGATTATCTCTACCACATATATGAACAAATAAAGCATCTTCAATAGGATAAAACTGTTCAATACAGTTAAGAGTATATGGGTCATGGATAATTATTCTATCAAAATTTTCAGGGATAATTTTTTCAACCATCACCTTTTGTTCATATGGGAATTCCATCCATATTCCATCATTACGTAGTTCCCAAATATCCAACTCAATTTTAATTGCTTCACGACTAACAAACTTTACACCCGAATTTATTTTATACTTAGTCTCAATATCATATTTAAAATTCCAACCATTAGGGTCTTCATTTGGATTTTCATAAAATAAATGATATAAGATATTTTCATCCGATAAATCAATTACCGATTCTATTCTAAGACCCATACGGTTTACAAAAATATCAGTGTCCAACCATACAAACCATTTAGCTTTAGGATATATTACTGAGGCTCTTTGTAATATGTCACATCTTCTATAATGTAAATGACGATTCTCACATTCGGTAGGTTTAACCTCATCATAATAAAAATCATAATCATGTAATGAACAATAATGTTCAAGGGTCTTTCGGGTATTAACGGCAAACTCCACATCCAATGGCCAATGACCACTAACCAATACTATATCCGATTCTTTCATAATGATAAATATGATATTCTTTCAAAAAAAGGGGGCGGGGGGACCTAGTAAATAATCAATTTATTAATCTCAAGTCCGGTCATATCTTCAAACCATTCCCTAAAAACGGGAATCCACTTATTCCCAAATAATGATGTTAACTTTTCTGATAGCCAACTATATATTTCCAATACATTACGGTTATAATTATTTAATCCATAATACGTATAAGCTTCTTCATCATTAACACCAAAAGTGTAACTATTAAATCTGTCAATCTGACTCTGATAGAAATTATGTACATAAGGACCCGAACTATAATCGGGGTACACATTACCCTTTAAATAGTTAAGAATGATTTGGTTTATTTTAGATTCAGTAATAATGTATTTCATATATAATTAGGAAAGTAGTCGTTTATATATTTTTTGGTCATACTCCAATCAGGATAGTCAGGGATTCTAAATCTTAACCATTCATACTCATCACTATTCATTAACGAGGTAATAACACCAGTATAATTACCATAATACTCCATAAAACTCTCGTTATAAGTATATCCCTCATTTTCAGATAAGAAATCAGATACAACTTGATGGAAATCTTCGATTTTAATATATTCGTGATAAATTTTCTGACCATCGTACCTTTCTTTTGTTTCTGTTTCCCAAGACCCTGTAACAAAATAAGTGGATAACTCTGACCATACATCATTATAGATTTCGGTTTCGTAAGCACTATTATAAGCATTATTGTGAACGGAATATAATTCACTCTTTAAATCAGATAATTCACCTTTTAACATTTCCTTCATGGCTCCTTCATCATTAATTAACCTCATCACATTTTCTTTGGTTATCTGAAATGTTCCTTCGGTTCCTTGTTCTGTAGAAAAGGTTATAAATAACTTGTCATCATAATCCTCCAAAGAGAACTCCTGTCCCCCAATCTGTTTAATAATATAATCGGACAAATGACCAAGATTCTTTTCATTTAACTCATCAATAACATCACCATACACATTGTCTGTAGTATCATGATATGGTTCCCATGAATCCTCACCCAAAACAGATTTGGCATAATCATGAGGTGAAGTATCTCTACCACCATTATAAAAAAGGTCGGCAAGTTCTGTTCTGTCTTTAACATATAGATAATAACCACCATTCATAAAACGAACATCAGTAATTAAATTACTTGTGACGTAATTTAAAGTTTCTTGGGGATTTTTCTCTAATTTATATAATAACAATTCGTTTTTAAACTCTTCAGGAACACTATCGTAATCCAACGATTCTATCTTACCCAAACCATCCAAGTATGGTAAAGCATCACCAAATTCATCGTGAGGAATATTATCCAATAATAATTCATCAATAAAATTGTGTTTAGTAGCAAATCTTAGAAAAGTATTTATATCACTAAATAATGGTTTAACATCACTCTCATAGTCACCATCATTAAAATCTGTTATTAATTGTTCTGAATTCATATATGATAAATATACCAATTCCACAAAAAGGGGGCGGGGGGTTGACTACGACCGAAGGGAGTTAGGACCGTCCGGACTATATTATATAACAAAAAACCCCACCTGTATTAAAGAATGGGGGTTTAAATATAATTGTCACTACTGAATATACTCTTTAACCAAATACTCAAACTCAGGGAGAACCTTATCACTCTTAACAATATTATCTTTCTTCCATAACGGTTGAAAATTTGTATAATGATTCAATTTAATAATCTCCTCTTCTGTTTTACCCAAAGACACAGGAATCTTATGGTCCAATTCCCATAACCCCCGATTATCCCAAGTCATACCATCAGTAAACTGATTTTCAATATGTTTATAAAACCCTTCATAATCAATCCCCAATATTTTACTTGTTAATGTTTTCTTAGAATAACCACCCCTTGTAATTGATTGAAGTATAAGTCTTCTAATATTACCCTTTAATGTAAACTTGGGGTCTTTAGATTTCCTTCTCTTTTGATTGTTGGATTTGTGAATCCGAACTTTTTCAGGATTATCGTCTCTCCATCTCTTAACCCCACCGTAATACTTATCAGGGTTTTTCTTTTGCCATAGTTTCATAGAATCAGGATTGTCAATCCTATATTGTCTCATATAAGATTTTCTTTGTTCAGAATTTTTTTGAGAATATATTTGTTTATTTTTACGATGACATACTATACAATCATTTCGTCTCCCATCTTTTGAATCCTTACGAATATAAAATTCTTCAATAGGTTTATTCACTCCACAAATATTACAAACCTTTTCCATCTAATAAAGATAATAGTAAAGATTGACATTATCAAAATTTTTTCCCAATTTTTTTTTTTACATATAGAGATAATTTTAAAACAAGGGGTCGTGTTTATAGGATTACATATATAATGGGGGGAATTAATTGTTGATTCTGTTAATGGTTAGGTTAGGAAACTTTTCTTTTAAATAAATTAATAACAACTCATCAGTGTTTTCACCGAATATATTAGACACCATATCATCCACATAATATCCTGCATATGTAAACCCATCTTTATGTTTGTAACCAATAACTCCATCAATTACCCCATCACTATAAAACTCTCTCGTCTCAGGATTATAAGATAATTTTAAAATAGAGTCCATTATACCAAACATTCTATTTTCACTAATAATAACTCTCATATAGGATAAATATACCCACGTCCCATATAGGGGAATTTTTTCCCAAAAATTTTTTTAGAGATTTACGGAAAAATTTCTATAAACATTTTTTCATACGAATACAATGTTTAAGGGATTATCCCCCCTTTTAACGTCCCCAAAACCCATATATGGAGGGGGGATACGGGGGAGGGGAGGGGTATATGACCTATTATAGGGGAGCTCCCCCCTATTAAATGAGTCCCGAGATATGGGGTCCTCCCCCTTTGTTATATGAGATGTATGGGGGTGGTGTAATTACGGGG
>Ga0194059_1000505_pt1 | contig 18416 bp, 17 predicted proteins | sample SepL6211m_MetaG_FD_163426 | JGI IMG/M metagenome (GOLD analysis project Ga0194059, IMG submission 163426) | Anoxic zone freshwater microbial communities from boreal shield lake in IISD Experimental Lakes Area, Ontario, Canada - Sep2016-L626-11m | ecosystem: Environmental > Aquatic > Freshwater >... | reverse complement strand
TTCTTGAGGAAGTAATTCAGGGTATCCATATAGGCTTCATCATTTTTGCCAAAGTGCTGATCAAAGCGCTTCCAAACAAGGCGACCCGCGATAAACGGGAGAAGCATTGCCACAATGCCAAAAACAACAGTAAAGGTTGTATTCATCTGAGTGTGCTAATTTCTAAGTGGGAAAGTCGTAAAGCATACAGGGGTTGTCTACCAGGATGGCTTTTCTGAGGGATTCGTCAGAAACCCACGATCCAAGCAGCTCACACAGGTCAGCATCATGGGGCATGTGCTTTTTGACCATCACATGAGGCCAATCACTGCCCCAGATGAGTTGCTTGGGGTTTGCTGCAATAACAGCGTCATTGAATGGGCGCATATCAGCATAAGGCAGATCGCCATCGCAAATGCGATAAGGCCCCGTCATCTTCACCCAGGCCTTTTGATCTTTCATTAAATTGAGTAGCCCAACAAATCCCTTATCACTTATGCCATGCTTTGCGTGCGAATAACCAAAGTGCCCAAACACCAAATCCACCGGAAAGTTCGCAAACGTTTTATCCAGATCAGGATATTCATTAACATGCATTAGTAACTCGAGATGCCAGCCAAATGGTGCAATACGCTGCGCTAATGCAGTGAGTTCATTGATGGGTAGCCCGGCTGATTTATCTGCTACATCCACAATATTGCAACGCAGCCCTCTCACTCCTGCTGCATGGAGTTGTTCTAATTCAATATCATTGATTTTCTGTGGATCAGGATCAAGCACTGCAACACCGCGAAACTTTTGGGGGTTGGATTTGAGTGAGGCAAGTATGGCGCGGTTATCGCTGCCATAGACACTAGGCTGAACCAAGACGGCACGGCTAATGCCGAGCATGGCCAGCAGAGCGTTGTATTGCGTCAGCGTCGCATCAGGTGGTGTGTAGATGCGTTCATCCGCATAAGGAAAGTTTGACGCAGGTCCACAAACATGCGCGTGACAATCTACTGCCCCAGTCGGAAATACGATCTGAGGTGAGCGGATTTCTGGATCTGGAGCTTGGCAGAGTGGCGCGTAGGCTTGTGATGCTAATGCAGACATGAATGAAAAATGAATTTATTGCGGTTCGATATTGGCGTCTCTAGCAATCTTTTGATACTTGGCCATTTCATCGCGCACAAATTTACCGAACTCTGCTGGACTCATTGGGGTTGCTTTAATACCTTTAGTTTCATAAGCGCTTTTGACTTCTGGATCTTGCATGGCTTGAGTCAAATCTTTATTAATCTTATTCACGATAGCTGCTGGGGTCCCTGTAGGTGCCCACATACCAAACCATAATGAAATGTCAAAGTTGGGATAACCCTGTTCTGCAATCGTTGGGATATCTGGAACTGCAGCATTGCGTGTTTTGCCAGTGACCCCAAGTGCGCGCACTTTCCCGCCCTTGAGTTGACCAATCGCGGTATCCAATGGCGCCATATAAAAAGCAGTACGACCTGACATCGTGTCTTGAATGGCTTCTGGAGATCCTTTGTAGGGAACGTGAACCAATTTGATCCCCATCATGTTATTGAAGTACTCCGCTGCTAAGTGTGCTGAGCTACCTACGCCTGCGGAGGCAAAGGGGATTTCACCTGGTTTGGATTTGGCAGCAATAATCAGGTCGCGAATGGTTTGATAGGGACCATCAGCGGCGGTCACCATGACATAAGGAGTTTGTCCCAAAATGGCGACATCAATTAAGCTCTTTAGCGGGTCATAAGGTAGTTTCTTATAAATAGCGGGGTTTGCCGCATAAGAGGCGGATTGCACTAATAGGGTATAGCCATCAGGCTCTGAGTTGACCACCACGCCAGTGCCAATGAGGCCGCCAGCACCAGGACGATTTTCAATAATGACAGGCTGTTTCCAAGATTCTGTAAGGCTTTTTGCCAGTACTCGACCAGCAATATCAGCTCCAGAACCGGTAGTGAGCGGCACTATCATTCTGACGGTGTGATTGGGGTAGCCTTGGGCGCTAGCTAGACCAGTGAAGATCGATAAGCTAGTTAGTACAAGACCGATCAGCAGGCGAGGGGCATTCTTTTGCTGGTTCATGATGTCTCCTTAATATTTTTTATAGATTCGTTGGATAATCTAACATGCCCTCAAGGTTTGTAGCTATAAGACAAACACCTAATAAGGTAAAAGAGGCAAAAGCAGCAAATTAAAACTAAAAATAGAAGCAAAAATACAAGGTAGAGACAAATGGACCAGACAAGTAGCAAACAAGCCCAGAACACGATTAAGGTGAATGGCTTAGATGTAGCTTATCGCTTTGACGGCCCAGAGAATGGCCATGTGATTTTGATCGCCAACAGCCTCATGTCTGATTTCAGCATGTGGGATTGGAACGTACCCGCTCTAGCTGATCGCTATCGTGTGCTGCGCTATGACAAGCGCGGCCATGGTGGATCGCAAACTACTCCAGCTCCTTACAACATCCCGCAATTGGCTGATGATGCTGTAGCGCTATTAGATGCTTTGAAGATTGACAAGGTGCATTTTATTGGCTTATCAATGGGCGGCATGATTGGTCAGCAATTGGGTGCGCGTTACCCAGAGCGGGTTTATTCACTTTCTTTATGTGATACCGCTAGCGAGATGCCACCACGCAATTTGTGGGAAGAGCGTTTTGAGATTGCGCGCAAAGCGGGCATTCCAGGTTTGGTTGATGGGACTATTCAGCGTTGGTTTACCGCCCCCTTCATTGCACGTGCTCCGCAAGATATCGCAAAAGTGCGCCAAATGATTTTGGGTACGGGAGTCGAGGGTTATATTGGTTGCGCTAGTGCAGTGCGCGATATGGCTCAGACCACTATGCTATTGAAAATCAAGGCACCAACCTTGATTTTGACAGGGCGTCAAGATCCCGCTTGTACGGTTGATCAAGCGATTGTGCTCAATCGTATGATTGATGGATCCAAGATGGTGATTCTGGAGGAGGCTGCTCATTTATCCAATATTGAGCAACCAGAAGCATTTAATAGTACTGTTCGAGCGTTTATTGATACAGTAGATAACACTTTATAAGGAGTGGATATGACCGAAAACAATTCACAGTTATCAGTTGCTCAGCTTCAAGAGATTCGCACGGCTGTTTTAGGTGCGGCTGCCAAGACTCCTGGAGTCCTCATTGGGCTCGGTATTTTATTTATTATTTTGGGCATGATTGGAGTAGCCGGTCAAGTAATGTTCTCCTTTGTGACGATTAATGTGCTCGGCGCATTCTTGATCATTGGCGGCGGGTTACAGTTTGCTCACGCTATTAAATCCCATGGATGGAAGAGCGTTGGCATTCAGGTAGTGTTGGCAGTGTTGTATATTGCTGCTGGTCTCTTTACTTGGGCATTTCCAATTCCTGCATTAGAGGGAATCACTTTGTGGCTCGCTGCCATTTTCTTTGTCACAGGTTTCTTGCGTTTGGTCTCTGCATTCCAGCATCGCCACTTTGGTGAATGGTTCTGGTTGGTGTTGTCATCCGCTATCTCCATCTTGATGGGTGTGATGATTATGAATGGCTACCCAGCATCTAGCTTGTGGCTCCCAGGATTATTGATTGCGATTGAACTTCTTTTGCAAGGCTGGTCAATGCTGTTCTTAGGCTTGGCTGCGCGCAATCTGATTAAGAGTAAATAAAATAGTGAAGAAGCTAAGTAAGCTAAGTAAGCTAAGTAAGCTAAGCAAGCATTACTGCACTGCGGATGAATAGATAGCAATGAAAAAAACTGATTTATATAAAAACCTAGGTTTAGCGACAGCGCAACGCATGAAAAATGCTACTAAGCTTGCTAAACCTGGTGGTACTGATAAAGCTAAAACCAAAAAAGAACTCGCCAATGCAAATCCTTTGCTGGCTTCTTTAATGGGCAAAGCTAAGTCTAAGTAGTCCTAGTCTTTATTTTGTTAAGTTGAATAAGTGTCAGTAACAATGCATAGCCGTAGCCTCGCTCTTTTTCTGATGGCACCATCGATGATGTCTTGGGCGCAGATTACGCCACCTCCGAATTACGATCAAAAGTTAAGTGATGTGGTGGTCAATGCCACCCGTTCAGACACGCCTTTAGATCAGATGCCACTTAATACCACCATTCTGACAAAAGAGGTTCTGGAGTCTTCTCCCGATCAAACGATTGATCAGGTGCTCAAGAACGTACCTGGCGTCTTTTTAAATGACGTGCCTTACTACCAAAAGGATCCAACTGGGCAAAGTATTAATGTGCGCGGCTTGGGCTATGGACGCACGCTGGTATTGATTGATGGATTGCCAGCAAACGATGCTTTCTATGGAACGGTGCAGTGGAACTTGGTTCCCATGTCGTCGATAGAGTCTGTGGAGTTTGTGCGTGGTGGGGTGTCGAGTCTTTACGGCAACTACGGCATGGGTGGTGTCATTAACATCAATACCAAAAACCCTAAAAATAGTTCGCAGGATGTTTCTGCCAGTATCGGCTCCTTTGCTACGGGCAATGTGGCAGCTTCAAAAGATTTGATTGTTTCTGATGCTATGCAGATGCGTTTTTCTGCTGATTACTTTTCCAGTGAAGGTTTTCAGAACTACGCCACGATTTCACCAGGGTCACCGAGCAATATTAAAAATGGCATGGGCACTGATGCCGTTAAGAATTCCAACGTCAGGCTGCAGAATTACTTTAAGCCAACTCAAGATACCAATGCTTTTTTGAGAATGGGTTACAGCACGATGGCTGACTTAAGTAATAACTATGCGATCGCACCCAATCTCATTCAGACGGCTGATGTGGCAGCAGGTTCGACAACGCACTTAGATGTTGATAAAAAAGCGCAAGTGAATGTGTATTACCAAAACACTAATTTTTACAAACAGACAGCGAATAATTTAACGGCTGCGCCATATAAGCCGTACATCAATGCTAACTATACGGATCCCTATTCCACGGTAGGTGCCTCAGCTCAATATACCCATGATCTGAAACTTGCTGGGATTGATCAATACATTCTTGCGGTTGATGCCAGAAATATTTCTGCTTCGAATCAAACCAATAACCTTGCCTCTACGGGGGTAGTCAATTCCGTTAATTACGCTCAAGGACAGCAGAATTTTTATGGATTACTAGGACAACTCAAATCTAAGGCAGGCATTATTCCGTTGGAAACTACATTAGGTGCGCGTGTCGATTCATGGAATAGTCAAACCCCGACTTACTACACTGCTAATTCTGGTAACACCCCAACGTATTTAGCTGTACCAAACCAAAGCAAGACTCAACTGAGCCCATCATTGGGCTTGCTCTATAAGGCTACTGCGGATTGGGATTTACGGTCTGCAGCATATCAAGCTTTTCATGCTCCGAGCATGAACAATACTTTGCGAAGTTATGGTAACTCTGTCAGTGGATACTCCTTAGCTAACCCCAACTTGACGCCCGAGACGATGACCGGCTATGAAGTCGGAACCGACTATCGGTGGAAGAGTGGGTTTGCGCAGCTGACTGCTTTTAATAATTACATTCAAAATGCCATTGCGAGCTACAAAATCACAAACGCGAATTCAGCTTTTGCTACCAGCTTATGTACTGCTGCAGGCATCTCGGGTTGCGGTACGAGTACGGGTGGTTACACCAACGTTAGTTATTACACCAATCAACAAAACCTTCTGAGTCAAGGCTTAGAGTTGCAGTATCACCACGATATCAATCCTCACTGGGGTGTGGATGGAGGTTATAGCTATACCCGAACTGTACTGACATGGAGCGCAACTACTGACCCCATTAATACTCAGGTGGGCGGTGTTCCTAAGAATATGGCTAATGCTGGCCTGACTTATTACCCTGTTCCACAAGCAAGTCTGACAACTACCGTGCGCTACGTCGGAAACTCTTGGATGGCAACAGGATCCCTACCGGTGCCAGCTTATGCTGTCGTTGGCCTAAAGGCGAACTATCAAGTGACGCCTCAGGCTGCGGTTTTTGCATCGGTAGTGAACTTATTTAACCGCCAGTACGTCACATTCAATATCGCATCGCAAGCAAGCTCTTATCAAGCGGGAATGCCCCAAGCGATTACGGTAGGTGCCCGTATTCAATTTTGATGCAGTGCATCACAAAAATGGGTTGGTGCTAAGTTAATAAAAATGCTTTAGGATTGTGCCAAGGATGCATAAGGCAAAAATAGTGCCGCATCCATTATTCATAAGAAAAACACACGGGGAGACTTACCAATGAAGTTGAAAACTATTCATGCGCTGATGTTTGCTGCCGGCATTACCGTAGCTACATTCGCAACCGCTCAAGCTCCAGCTGGCGTGCCAGCGATTCCAGCTACTTGGGCACAAGGTCGTACAGCCGATGGTATGAACCCCTCCTTGGCCCCTAATCCTCCTGGTATTTCTGCTTTGCCAGCCGATGAGATTCCGGTCAGTAAGTTAAAGGTGCCAGCAGGCTTCAAGATTGAACTCTGGGCATCTGGCATGCCAAACGGCCGCTCAATGACTGAGGCGCCAAGTGGTACCGTGTTCGTTGGTACACGCTTTACAGGTAACGTTTATGCAGTAGTCACAAAAGATGGCAAGCGTGAAGTCAAAACCATAGCTAAAGGTTTGCATCGTCCTAATGGTGTAGCGTTTGCAAATGGCTCACTCTATGTGGCTGAGCTCTCACGCATTATTCGCTATGACAACATCGAGCAGAACTTAGATAATCCACCAGCGCCTGTTGTGGTGTTCGATGCGCTTCCTAAAGACGAGCCACATGGCTGGAAATTTATGAAGTTGAGTCCAGATGGCCAGTATTTGTATTTTCAAATTGGCACTCCGGCAAATATTGTCGTACCGCCATATACGCATGCAACGATTGTGCGTTTAAACCTCAAGACCAATATCTTGGAGACGGTTGCCTCTGGAGTTCGTAACAGTGTTGGTATGGACTTCCAACCAGGCAGCAAAGAGCTTTGGTTTACCAACAACGGTCGTGACTGGGCTGCTGAAGAAAAGCCAGGCGATACCTTGAATCGCTTAGTTCGCCCTAAAGGCATGAACTTTGGATATCCGTTCTGCCATCAAGGTGACTTCTTGGACCCAGAGTTGGGTAAAGGCCGTTCATGCGACGAGTTTGATAAGCCTGTTTATAACCTTGGCGCCCACGTTGCTGCATTGGGTATGCGGTTCTACAACGGCAAGCAATTCCCAGCCGAGTACAAAGGCAACATCTTTATTGCAGAGCACGGCTCTTGGAATAAATCACAACGGGTTGGTTATCAGGTGGTACGCGTAGTGCTTGATTCTAAGAACAATGTTGTGAAGTCCGAACCATTTGTTACTGGTTGGTTAGACGGTGATAAATTCTGGGGTCGCCCAGTGGATGTGCAGATGCTCAAAGACGGTTCAATGCTGGTATCCGACGATGAGACTGGCGCTATCTTTCGCGTGTCCTACGCAAAATGAAATTGATGTTTAAAACTAAGGCCATCCTCGTGGTGGCCTTTTTTAATGCCCTTCTAACCAGTGCAGCTGTCAATGCAGCCCCTCCTGATGCCGTTGCCGGCAAAACAAAAGCACAAACGTGTTTTGCTTGTCATAGCGAAAACGGCATCTCTATCTCGCCAGATATTCCGAATCTAGCAGCTCAGCCGCCTTTATCCATTACCTATCAGCTGATTCAGTTTCGGGGTCAGCAACGCAAGGGCGGAGGAATGGAAGCCATCACTATGGCTTTGAGCGATCAAGATATGCGGGATATTGCTGCTTATTATTCAGCCCTGCCAGCACCCCCAGCAAAGCCCGGTAATGCTGACAAGATCGCAAAAGGTCAACAAATTGCGGGGACTCAGTATTGCAATTCTTGCCATGGGCCTCAATTACAGGGCCAAAAGCATATTGCGCGTTTGGCTGGCCAATCTCCCGAATACGTCACGACCCAATTGAAGAACATCCGTTCGGGTACACGCATCGACATGGATGGCACCATGGGAAGTGCTGCGCGTGGTTTGAGTGATGAGGATATAGAAGTCTTGGCTACTTATGCCGCTTCGTTAAACTAGTGGCCTATCTCATCACACCTTAAGAATGCATTGCAGTCTAAAAACCATTTCTTACTGATTGATTTTTTAAAGGTCTTTGCTGCCTTATTAATCATTCTTCACCATCTCTCTAGCTATGGGCAGTTGGCGGAGGACGCTCGGCAATTTCTGCCTGGCGTCATGACTTGGCTATTTGAGTATGGGCGCTATGCTGTGCAAATATTCCTAGTGATGGGTGGTTACTTGGCTGCACAATCTTTAACGCGTGCAAGTGATATTAGAAATCCACGCACAGCGCTCAAGCTTATTTTTAACCGCTATCTACGCCTATTTGCCCCTTATGTTGTTGCATTGCTGATAACGATCCTGTGTGCATGGGTAGCGCGGTTCTGGGTGCAGGATGAATTCGTTGGAGAATCAGAAACCCTCGGACAATTTTTAGCGCACCTATTCTTCTTGCAAGGCATCTTGGGCTTGGATTCTATTTCTGCTGGTGCTTGGTACGTCGCGATTGATTGGCAGCTTTATGCGGTCCTTGCCATCATGCTCGGAATGTTCCCCGGATTTCGATCTCTGATTTGGGTCTGTACGATTTTGGTCGTTGCCTCTTTGCTATATTTCAATCGCCTGAGTCATTACGAAAATTATTTCATCTACTTCATTGGCTCATATGGCTTGGGGGTATTGGCTCAGCTAGCGAAGAATTATTCCGATCCTATAGTGAATCGTTTGGCCAAGATTTTTATCATCATCATTGGCCTCGTTATTTTGGTTTCGAGTTTTGATCATCTGTGGATCAGAAATATTTTGGCTTACTTTGTAGCTATTACATTAATCATTTGGGGTGGTCGCGCCTACAAAAATGAGAAGCATGCCAAGATGCACAATCTGGTGTTTTCTATCTTATGGGGAAGCCGTAGATCCTATTGCGCTTTCTTACTGCACTTCTCATTTATTTTGATTGCAAACACTATCTATATTGCTTCAGGATTGAGTTTGCACAATAACGGTTTAATTGCCATTGAATTTATGCTGGCAACGCTGGCGGTAAGTTGGATTGCGGCAAATTATTTATACCGCTTAGCGGAACTACCATTGCGGCGCTTCAAGCTATAAGTGTTACAGCCCTAGATCTTTTAAGACGCGAAAAATTTCTCGATAGGCTTTAGGTGGTTTGTTCTGCTCTTTTTCTCGACGGGCATTGCGTATGAGTGTGCGCATATTCTGAATATCCATGTCGGGGTACTTCTCAATCAGGGTAGTGAATGTTTCATCATTGGTGATGAGTTTGTCACGATAGCTTTCTAAAAAGTGCAGTTTGGCGGTTTCAGCCTTGCTAACTCCCTGAATGGCATCTAAGCGCTTCTGAATAGTTTCCAGCTCTTCTTGATTTAAAAAGCGCATGAGTTTGCCAAGATACTGTTTATGACGACGAATCGCCTCAAAACTCTTAATCTTGGGTGTTTCGGCAATAGCGGTCTTGATTGCCTCATCCATGGGGATGGACTTCAATGCATCGCTACTGAGCGCAGCCAGAACCTCAGCCAACTTTTGGCGCTCCGTCATTTGGCGCTTTAGCTCAGACTTGCTTGGTCCCGCATCAGGATCTTCCTTCTTGGGGGTACGGTTCTTTTCATTAACGTGCATATGACGATTTTAGACTGTATTAGTTGCACAGCCATAAAGGAGGTACCTTTAGGCGAGTTTTTGTTTAAGTTTTCGAAGATCTACAGTTGAAAAGAGTTGGCTTCTACCAATTACATCTTTAGGCTTAAGTTTGCCCGATTGAACGTAGCGACGAAAGGTTGGCATAGATATCTCTAGATATTCAGCAGCCTCTTCAGCGGAGAAGGTGTCATTCCGCAGATTGCCAAACAGCTGTTCGTGGCTAAAGTCACTCTCTTGGAATGCGTTAATCGCAATCAAAGAGAAAAACTTGACACGCTCTTTCGTTGGCATTTGTTTGACTTGATCAAACATGTCTTCGGCTGTTATTGAGAAACTCATTTTTCCTCCCCTTTAGCTTTTTGCAAGACTACCTCTTGTCTTAAAAATCGCTTTAATTCAGTATAAAAATTTTCATGACTAGCAATTTGGTAAAAATTAATCCAAATTAGCTCGATTTCTCTATCGTGCCTATCGAATCTATAGGCTATTAAATACTCTTGTTTATTAAATCGAAACTTATAAACAAAAATATCCTTTAAGTCCCCCCAGCTTTTGCTCGCCTAAATTTGGGGTTTTTACACACCTCAATAACCCTATCTTCAATGGCGAGCTGAAAGGGCTTGTTTACCTTTTTTACAAATTGTGCAAAAGGCCGTTTGTAGTTAATTTGCATGATCTAATATTAGATCAATAATGATTTTATATCAAATCATCAAAAGTACCAAGAATTACTTGGTTTCCCAGTATGGTGAATAATGAACAAAGTGTTGTACATGCTTATAAAACTAGAGACATGACTCAAACAAGCCATAGCAATACCTACGACTACATCATCATTGGGGCGGGCAGCGCAGGCTGCTTGTTGGCTAAACGCCTGACAGAAAATCCCCATAAGCGGGTTTTATTGATTGAGGCCGGTAAGAGTGATAACTACATTTGGATTCATATTCCAGTGGGTTACTTGTATTGCATTGATAACCCCCGTGCTGATTGGTGCTTTCGCACCAGTAATGTGGCTGGATTAAACGGACGATCTTTGATATATCCCCGCGGTAAGGTCTTAGGCGGATGCTCTTCTATTAATGGCATGATTTATATGCGTGGACAAGCTGGCGATTACGAATCTTGGGTGGCTGCAACTGGCGATGACTCTTGGTCTTGGAAAAACGCACTCAAGCGTTATAAGCAAATTGAGGATTATCACAGTGAGGCTAATGAGTGGCATGGTAAGGGCGGTGAGTGGACCGTTTCTAAGCAACGCTTGCGTTGGCCCATCATGGACGTGTTTAGGCAAGCAGCAGTTCAGGCCGGCATTCCGGCATCAGATGACTTTAATCGCGGTGATAACTTCGGCGTGGGTTACTTTGATGTGAGTCAACGCGCTGGCTGGCGCCTCAATACTGCTAAAGCATTCTTGCGCGCTGCTGCTAAGCGTAGCAATCTCACTGTGATTACTCAAGCAATGGTAACTAAGCTCAAGATCGATCCAGTCAGTAAAAATTGCTACGGTGTTGAGTATCTTTGCAATGGCATTGCGAAGGAGGCAATTTGTGCAATCGAGCGGGGGGGTGAAGTCTTATTGGCTGCTGGCTCTATCGGGAGCGTGCAGATCTTAGAACGTTCGGGTATTGGTGCTGCTGCGCATTTAGCAAGCCTGGGCATTCCAGTGATCAGTGACTTGCCTGGCGTTGGCGAAAACTTGCAAGACCATTTGCAACTACGCATGATCTACAAAGTGAATGGCATTCAGACGCTCAATACTAAAGCCAATACCCTATTTGGCAAGATGATGATTGGTCTAGAGTATTTGTTAAAACGTTCTGGCCCTATGTCGATGGCACCATCACAGTTAGGTGCATTTGCTTATAGCTCACCAGAGCAAAAAAGTGCTAATGTGGAATATCACGTGCAACCTTTGTCGCTAGAAAAGTTTGGTGAGGATTTGCATTCCTTTAATGCATTTACTGCAAGTGTCTGCAATGTGCGTCCCACCTCTCGTGGCAGTGTGCACATCAATTCTGTTGATGCTCAGGCGCCCCCAGTGATTAGCCCCAACTATTTATCTACTGATGAAGATCGCAAAGTTGCCACTCAGTCATTGCGACTCACTCGTAAGATTGTTCAGAGTGCTGCACTAAAACCATATATGCCTGACGAGTACAAGCCCGGAAAACAATATCAAAGCGATGAAGAGCTCATCAAAGCAGCTGGTGATATTGGTACGACCATTTTTCACCCAGTGGGCACTTGCAAGATGGGTCGCGCCGATGATCCGATGGCAGTGCTAGATTCTGAGTTGCGAGTCAAGGGTATTCACCATCTGCGGGTGGTCGATGCTTCTGCCATGCCAAGCATTACTTCCGGCAATACTGCAGCACCGACGATGATGATTGCGCAGCGTGCTGCCGAACTGCTTACTGGTGAATAGTCCTCATAGAAGTTCCCATTTACCCCTGAGTCACTTATTGCTGGCTCTGGCAATTGTTGCGGTATGGGGTACGAATTTTGTGGTGATTAAGCTTTCATTGGCAAGTTTCCCCCCATTTCTATTTGCCGCACTTCGCTATACCTTTGCTTTTTTGCCTTTAGTCTTCTTTGTCCCTAAACCCAAAGTGTCCTGGGGCAATCTTTGCGTCTACGGGGTGGCAGTTGGAGTGGGGCAGTTCGGAGTCTTGTATTACGCCATTAACGGGCATATTTCTCCAGGCCTCGCTTCCTTGGTTATTCAGACCCAGGTCTTTTTTACGATTGGGTTTGCCATGTTTTTTGCCAAGGAGAAGCTACGGCTTTACCAGATGGTGGCGGTTACCGTGGCGATGATCGGTCTGGTAATTATTGCAGTGCACACAGATGCTTCTACGACAGTCTTTGGTCTGGCCTTGGTGGTGTTAGCTGGCTTTTGCTGGGGTATCGCAAATACAACCAGTCGTCGTGCGGGGTCTATCAATATGTTCTCGTACGTGGTTTGGGCCAGTGCATTTGCCATCCCTCCTCTGTTTGTGATTTCCTTCATCTTTGAAGGGGGTTGGGATACCCTGAGCAGTTCAATCGCTTCTGCGCCAATAGGAGCTTGGGTTGGGGTGTTATGGCAGTCTTGGGGTAATACCTTGTTTGGGTATACCGCCTGGGGATGGTTGCTCTCGAAGCACCCTGCTGCACTGGTAGCGCCCGCCCCACTATTGGTACCTATTTTTGGAATGGGGGCATCTGCCTTTTTCTTAGGCGAGCCATTACCTGCTTGGAAGATTTTGGCTGCAGGTCTGGTCATTGCCGGTTTGCTGGTTAATTTATTTTGGCCGACCCTCAAAGGCCAAATTAAAAAACAACTCTCTTAGTCTAAAAGCTAATGTAAAACCCTAATACAGTGCCTTTTTTTTACCTTTGTATTAACAGTAAAATTGCTGTTCGTTATTCGCATTACCAATAAAAAAGTATTTATTTAATTAGTAACTTTAGTCATGGAGACTTTATGAATGTTCGTCATCACATTTTTGCGGTAGCTGCTGCTGCAATTTTAACAACCGGCGCTTATGCTGCCGATATCAAAGTTGGTGTTATTGGTCCATACACGGGCGGCTCATCCTCAATGGGTGTGAGTATGCGTGATGGTGTGCGCCTTGCTACTAAAGAAATTAATGCTGCTGGCGGCATTAACGGCAACAAGATTGTTTTAGTCGAGCGCGACGACGAGGCTAAAAACGAGCGCGGCGTACAAATTTCACAAGAGTTAATTAATAACGAAAAAGTTGTTGCTGCTCTGGGCTTTATTAACACTGGCGTTGCCTTGGCTTCCCAGCGTTTTTTCCAGGATGCCAAAATTCCTGTGATTAATAACGTGGCCACCGGATCTTTGATCACCAACCAATTCCCAAATGCACCTGAGAACTATATTGTTCGTACTTCAGCTGCTGACAACATTCAAGCCCCAATGATTGCCAAAGAGGCTGTTGAAAAACGTGGCCTGAAGAAAGTAGCGATTTTGGCTGACTCCACCAACTACGGTCAATTGGGCCGTGAAGACATGGAAAAGGCTTTGAAAACCTACGGCGTAACTCCTGTAGCAGTTGAGAAATTCAATCTCGGTGACGTTGATATGACATCACAGTTGCTTAAGGCGAAAAATGCTGGCGCAGATGTAGTCTTGACTTATGCAATCGGACCTGAGTTGGCGCAAATTGCTAACGGCATGGGTAAGTTGGGATGGAAGAAGCCAATGATTGGTAGCTGGACATTGTCTATGGCCAGCTTTATTGATACATCCGGTAAGAATGGTAATGGCGCAACAATGCCAGAAACCTTTATTCAACAACCCGCTACTACTCCAAAGCGTAAGGCATTTGTGGATGCTTACCTTAAAGAGTTCAAGCCTAAGAATGGCATTATTGCTTCGCCAGTTTCCGCAGCTCAAGGTTACGACTCTGTTTACTTGTTGGCTGCGGCCATTAAGCAAGCTGGTGGCACAGATGGACCAAAGATCTTGGGTGCTTTAGAGAACTTAAATGCCCCACTTGAAGGCGTAGTAATGACTTATAACAAGCCATTTAGCAAAACCAATCATGAAGCAATTGCAACAAAAGATGTAGTGATGGGGGTTGTAGAGAATGGCCGTGTTGAGTTCTTAAATGCTGAAGATGCAAGCAAGGGCGCTAAGAAGAAGTAATGTGGCTTAATAAATGGGCGTATTGATAGCCTATTTTGCACTGCACCATTAGTAAAGCAAAACGCCGCCTCTAAAGCGGCGTTTTGCTTACAATGTCTGATTCTTCAATAAAACAGTTTTAGTATTTTTAAGGCAACACCATGGAACTTTTGGCACAGATTCTTTCAAGCGGCATTGCTGTAGGCATGATCTATGCGGTCATTGCTTTTGGTTTTCAGCTGACATTTTCGACTTCAGGCACTTTGAACTTCGGTCAAGGTGAAGCATTGATGTTGGGGGCCCTAGTTGGTCTAACTTGTGTAGACACCCTTGGGATGAATTACTGGTTAATGATTCCAGTTGTTTGTTTGTTCGGCATGATTCAAGGCGGTTTCGTAGAGTTAATTGGCGTTCGTCCTGCCATCAAAATTAAGTCAGAGTTTGGCTGGATTATGTCTACGATTGCTCTCGGTATTATTTTTAAAAACGTTGCTGAAAATGTTTGGGGGCGGGATGCATTGCCATTTCCATCGCCTTTGCCGATGGAGCCAATGACCTTCTTGGGTGCCAATATTCTGCCAATGGAAATTTTGGTAGTAGTCGGTGCCTTAGTCATGATGTTGTTAGTTGAATTCTTTAACCGTAAAACGATTTACGGTAAAGCAGTGGTTGCAACTGCAAATGATCGCGATGCTGCAGGATTGATGGGCATCAATACCAGCATGGTGATTACCTTCTCGTATGCCCTCTCTTCCTTGACCGCTGCTTTTGCAGGTGTGTTGATTGCGCCTTTGACCTTGACGGGTGCGACCATGGGTGGCGCCTTAGGCCTGAAGGCTTTTGCGGTTGCCATTATTGGAGGCCTCTCTAGCGGTCTCGGGATTATTGTTGGCGGTTTGATTTTGGGAATTGTGGAGACTGCCACTGGCTTCTATATTTCTACTGGCTATAAAGATGTGCCTGGTTTGATCTTGTTATTGCTCGTACTTGCATACAAGCCATCAGGGCTCTTTGGTAAATCTGCAATTAAGAAAGTTTAATGATGAAATTGAAGTCCCACATCCCGCTATTCATTGCGATAGTCGGCCTCTTTTGTTTGCCGCTATTTATACATAACCCTTATTACATTCACCTGGCTGAAACCATTCTGATCTACACCATTTTGTTATTTGGTTTAGATATTGTGGTTGGCTACATTGGGCAGGTTTCCTTAGGTCATGCGGCCTTATTCGGAATTGGATCCTATACCGCTGGTGTTTTATACATCCATTTCGGTATGCCTATTTGGGCGACTATTCCAGCTTCAATCGTCGTGACGGCATTCTTTGGTGGCCTCTTAGCTCTTCCGGCCCTCAAGGTGATTGGACCTTATTTGGCGATGGTCACCTTAGCATTTGGAACGATCGCGCAAATTCTCATTAATGAGATGACTTGGTTAACCGAAGGCCCTCTAGGTATCAAACTGCCAAAACCCCAGCTCATGGGCACGGTAATGACTGAGGCTGAATTCTTTTGGGTGGTTGCTGCGATCATGATTCTGGCTTTGATTGTGGTTGATCGGTTTGTTAAATCGCAGATGGGTCGTGCATTTGAAGCTTTGCGCGACAGCCCAGTGGCTTGTGACTGTATGGGTGTCTCTGTTTATCGCTTTAAAGTGATCGCATTTGTCATTAGCGCTGGCTTTGCTGGATTGGCGGGTTGTTTGTATGCTTATTCAGAGCAGTACATCTCGCCAAATACTTATAACAATGAGTTGGCCGTGCTCTTCTTGTTGGGCATCATCATGGGTGGACGTAAGTCGCGCTTAGGCGCTGCTATTGGTGCGGCCATTATTGTGCTATTGCCAAAACTCCTTGATGACATCAATCTATTCCGTATCGTTGCATCGATCATTGCGATTGTGGTGGTGGTTGGAGCTGCGATGGCTTTATCCAAGAAAGTGACTACTGCACGAAGAGTTGCTATTCCGTTGGTTGGGGTTGTGGGCTTGGCCGTGTTCTCGTTCTGGCTCAATAGCATTGCGGATTGGCGACTCAGTATTTTTGGCTTCATGATTTTGTTGGTGGTCTACTACTTGCAGAATGGTATTGTTGGCTTTGCCAAGAGCTTCTATCAATCAATCGTGGGTAAAGCTAAAACAACCCGCGGTGAGGCTGCTGAAGAAGTGGACGATTCCATCAGCTTTATTAGTTCTGTGGCCAAGCAAAATACTGGCGCTGAACTTCTCAAGGTAGAGTCTCTATTGATGCAGTTTGGTGGCTTGAAAGCGCTAAACAATGTAGACCTCAGCATTAAGCGTGGCACCATTCATGGCCTGATCGGGCCTAACGGTTCTGGTAAGAGCACGATGATGAACGTGCTGACTGGCATTTATGTTCCTACGGCCGGCAATGTTTTATATGCTGGTGAGAGCGTAGTTGGCAAGACATCTTCAGATATTGCTTTATCAGGTATTGCTCGTACCTTCCAGAACGTTCAGCTTTTTGGCGAAATGACGGCAATCCAAAATATTTTGGTTGGCCTGCATCACACCTTTAAATCGAACATGGTGGAGATTGCGCTTCATTTACCGCGTTACATTAGAGAAGAAGCAGAGGCACATGCCCGCGCCTTAGCGCTCTTGAAATTCGTTGGTCTTGAGGATTTGGCTAATGAAGAGGCGCGCAACTTACCTTACGGTAAGCAACGCCTCTTAGAGATTGCTCGTGCCTTGGCGCTCGATCCAGAATTGCTCTTATTAGATGAGCCAGCGGCAGGCCTGACATCTCCGGACATTAAAGAGCTATTGCGCATTATTCGTAAGATCCGCGATAGCGGGATTACCTTCATCTTGATTGAACATCACATGGATGTGGTGATGTCACTCTGCGATACCGTTTCTGTATTGGACTTCGGTCAAAAGATTGCAGAAGGTAAGCCAGCTGAAGTTCAGGCAGACGAGAAGGTGATACATGCCTACTTGGGCACTTAATCACTAGAACCATATTGAATCGGTAAATACCATGTTATCTATTAAGAATCTTGAAGCAGGCTACGGCAAAGTTAAAGTTCTACACGGCATCAGTATTGATGTTCCTAAAGGACAAGTCATTACTTTGATCGGATCTAACGGCGCCGGCAAAACCACCACCATGCGTGCCATCACCGGCATGATTAAACCCACTGGTGGCGAAGTCACCTTGAGTGGTGAAAAAATTGATGGTTACGAGTCTCATAAAATCGCTTGCCTAGGTTTGGCTCACAGTCCTGAAGGCCGTCGAGTGTTTACAACGATGTCAGTCAATGACAATCTTCTATTGGGCGCTTTTCCACGTTTTACTGGTAGCCGCCCCAAGGGTGATATTAAGAATGACTTAGAGCGCGCTTTAGAAATGTTTCCGCGCTTGAAAGAGCGTCGCAATCAATTGGCAGGCACTTTGTCTGGCGGTGAGCAGCAGATGTTGGCGATGGCCCGCGCCGTGATGCTCAATCCAGAAATTATTTTGCTAGATGAGCCATCGATGGGCTTGGCACCAATTTTGGTTGAGGAAGTATTTAGAATTATTTCCAATCTGAAGTCACAAGGCGTCACCATGTTGTTGGTTGAGCAGTTTGCTGCAGCAGCTCTCAAGGTCGCTGACTATGGCTACGTATTGGAAAACGGCAAGATTGCTACTCATGGCCCTGCTAGTAAGCTTCAGGATGATCCTGCTGTGAGGGCTGCATACTTAGGCGGTGCTGGCGGTCATTAATTGATCATCCTAGTAAGTAATAAAAAGCCCTCTCTTGAGGGCTTTTTATTTGGGGTAGACCAGGTGTATTCTGATATTGGTCTAAGAACGGGAGTAATTAAATGAATATGACACACTATATGCAGTTATTAGCAGACAATCAGCCTTGGAATCTGATGCTATTTATGGCTATTCCGATTGTCTTGGCTGAAACCTTAGCAATCACCGAGTTCTACATACTCTTTACTCGTAAATTTGATGGTTTGGTTTGGCGTATCAATCGCATTGCTGGCACTACCGTGGGGATTTACTTCATTGGGATCATTGCTTACCTGATGACAACAGCAGTCATTCCTATTACCAGAGCAGGTGAGTGGAGAACGGTAATT
>Ga0194059_1000504_pt1 | contig 18418 bp, 19 predicted proteins | sample SepL6211m_MetaG_FD_163426 | JGI IMG/M metagenome (GOLD analysis project Ga0194059, IMG submission 163426) | Anoxic zone freshwater microbial communities from boreal shield lake in IISD Experimental Lakes Area, Ontario, Canada - Sep2016-L626-11m | ecosystem: Environmental > Aquatic > Freshwater >... | reverse complement strand
ATTTAACCCTGGTTTTTTAAGTCTTTTAGCTACCCTAATTCTTAAATCATTACTGTAACGCATAGTAATGAAGTTGAAGTTAAATTATGAATTTATGTCTATGTTTTGGTTAGCGGAATTGGTATATTTCCAACTACTTTAATTTTAACGAACAAGGTCAAGCTGAGTACGACGAAAATCAAATCATCCATTCTTTTAATAAAAACGAAACTGCGATCAGCGGACACCCCTACGCCAAGGAAATAATTTCCAGGCCAAATATAATCCTACTTGGCAATAACCTAGGCGACGTACAGATGTCAGATGGTATTGAAGCCCAGACTATTTTAAAAATTGCCTTTTTGGATAAGCCCTTACCAGACAATTCAGACTTGAATAGTTTTTTAGAGCTTTATGATATTGTGATTACAGAGAGTGGTGATTTGAGTTTTGTAAATGAGGTTATAGGCCTATTTAGTCATCAAATATAACACAGCCCTATTGGCTTTAGCTATCAAGTAATTTAAAAGTATTTGACATTATTTAATATAATAAACTATATACTTGTTATATTATTTTAAATATAACTTTTAATATGTCAGATGTTAATAATAACTTTTTAAATACTGCTCTGGATATTGTCTCAGGCCAAAAAACTAAGGTTTTAAAATACCACCGAAGTGAACGCACTAAGCTTTTTTTCTGGCTTGGAAAGCTTATCTCGGAGCAAGAACCAGTAAACTCTACAGATCCCGAGATTCATTTTAATTTAGTCTCCACCTTAGCTAATTTTTTAGCCTCAAAATACGATACTAGTTTTAATTCCAGCCTTTTGGAAAGTGCTTACAAACTGTATAAACGGGCTAGAAGTCTTACTGGCCAGATTAGCTTTAGACTTTCTTTTGAGCACTACCAGTATTTAATCGAGCTACCAGACGAAGAAATTATCTACTACGAAAGACAGGCCCTAAGAGACGATTTAAACCTGGAGGATTTGAAAAAACTAGTTTCTACTGAGCAGCAAAAGGATTAACATTTACTTACAAATTCTCGACCACCTTCTCGCCCATTTGCTTAGTACCCAGCACCATCTCATTATCCTCAATCAGGCTTTTATCTAAGACCAAATCACCTGTGCGATAGCCTTGATGCAGAGTTTTTTCTACAGCATCTTCCACAGCCTTTGCAATATCTTTGCGGTTAAAAGCGATTTCAAACATCAGTGCAACGGACAAAATTGTAGCCAGTGGGTTGGCGGTATTTAGACCGGCAATATCGGGAGCGCTTCCATGGATTGGTTCAAAGATTCCAACTTTATTACCAATCGACGCAGAGGCCAAAAGTCCCATTGATCCAGCAATTTGGCTAGCTTCATCAGTCAGAATATCTCCAAATAAATTTTCAGTTAGAATCACATCAAAGCTTCTAGGTACTGTTAAAAGTTTCATGGCTGCTGAATCGACAAATTGGTGGGTTAATTCCACATCTGGGTAATCTTTAGCTATTTCTTCAACTGTTTCTCGCCAAAGTCTGGAGCTTTCAAGCACGTTTGCTTTATCCACACTCAATACCTTTTTGCTTCTTTTTTGAGCAGCTTCAAAAGCCATTCTAGAAATTCTTTCCACCTCGAATTTGGAGTACACCATCGTATCAAAGGCTGTTTTATCATCATCTCGCCTACCCCGAGGTTTTCCAAAATAAATTCCGCCAGTTAACTCCCTGAAAAATAAAATATCTGTTCCTTCTATGATTTCAGGTTTAAGTGGCGAACTATCAATCAGTTGGGGAAAGATTTTAACTGGTCGAAGATTAGCGAATAGTCCTAATTCCTGTCGAATTTTAAGCAGTCCCTGCTCTGGTCTAACCTTAGCCTTGGGATTATTATCGTAGCTAGGATGCCCGACAGCGCCGAGTAAAATACTATCAGCCTGATTAGCTTTATCCAAGGTTTCTTGTGGAAGGGGCTCCCCAGTTGCTTGAATGGCAGCATGACCAATTAAACCTTCATCAAAGGTAACATCCAAATCAAACTTGTGAGACAATTTTTCAATAACTTTTCGGCCAACACTAACAACCTCAGTACCAATTCCATCCCCCGGTAATAATAAAATTTTAACAGACATATTATTAATTTTTCATTATTCATTTTTCATTATTTAGCCCCAACTAATAACAATTTTCCCCTTATCTAAATCCCCAACACATTTAAGTTTGCTATTAGGGAATTGACTAGCAAAACGATCGGCTTTGTTGATTACTTCTGCAGGAAAACTGTGTCCAATACCATTGACTTTCGGTTGAGGAATTACTTCTTTTTTGTCTTTAAGATATGCTACAATCTCTTTGACAGTCATTTCTTTATCTAAAATCAGTTGTAAAAGTTCATACTGTTCTTGCTCGCTTAGATTGACCAAATATCTAGCCTGACCTTCACCAATTTTCTTTTCTAAAAGGGCTTCCCGAACAGGTACAGAGAGAGTTAATAAACGCAGATAATTTTTTACGTACTGTACTGAAGCACCCAGCATCGAGGCTAACTTCTCTTCATCTATTTTTTGAGTAAGAATCAACATCTTAAAAGTCTGAGAAAGCTCGATTGGGCTTAGATCTTCTCTTTGCAAATTCTCCATGGCACTAATCATGGCTTGTTGCTTTTCATCCAGGCTATCTTCAGTTTTTACAACGGCTAAGATTGTCTCCCAGCCAAGGTATTTAACTGCTCGAAGACGCCTTTCGCCAGCAAGTAAAACGTAATGGGGCTCGGTGCTTTCAGTGATTTTTTTTTGTAAAACAATAACTGGCTGAATAAGTCCCTGCTGGCGTATATTTTCAGCTAAGCTTTTGATTTTATCCTCTTCAAAGAAGGATCGAGTTTGAAACGGACTAAGTTCAATATTTTCAATCTTAATTTCGGCAATTCCCAGCTCTTTTCCAACTGTAGAATCTTTTTGATCAAACTGTAAATTGACATCTGATTGGCCAAAATAGTCGGTTAAAATATTGTCTAATGATTTTCCTAACGGCATAATTTTATAAGCAACTATAAGATTTAAATGTGAATCGTAGTCAATAAAAAAAACTTTACAACCCCATAAAACTCTGCTTTAATTAGGTCAGTTTATTTAATTTTTTACCAATATTATGTCAAAATACGCACTAAAACTTGAGCAGCTTGTTCAAACAGACAACTACGGGGATATTTTAATCACTATCCAATACGACGGCCAAGGACCAAAGCTTGTAACAGCTAATGGAGACACTATCCCAGGTGATCAAAAACACATTTTAGATACAGTTTTGGGTTTGGTTAATTTTACCCTAGCTAAAGGAATCCCACCTAGTGAGGTTGCGGATCAATTAGAAGCAGAACCACAAGATGGAATGCATCTACCAATTAATGATCTATTAATGATTATTGCTGCCTCACTAAAAGAAGCACCAGATGGTATCGATCAGATCAACCCTGAAATCTTAATGGAAGTAATCCCAGAAATGATCAAAGAATTTACTCAAGGAGGAGATGCTGCAGCCCAGCCCAACTACCCAACAGGAGATTTAGGAAACAAATCAGACGACAAAAAGAAAGCTGAAGACAGGCCAAAATCAGAAGAGAAAGGAGGCAACTTCTTTGGTGGATTTAGTAGGTAGCATTTCAACACTTACTCACATCTGCCTCCCTTCAACGGGAGGTTTTTTTATAAATAATCTTTGCTATATCAAGAATAGTTTGTATAACCTTGATTAAAAATAAAAAATAGTTTTAGACTCAGTTATGAAAAAAAATTTACTTTTACTTTTTGCTTCAAGTCTTTTTTGGATGTTGTTTATCGGTAAATGGTCAGTAGCGATTGCCACTTGGGTTTGCCTGGCTTTGTGGCTTAGATCTTCCCTCAAACTGAAGCTCTGGGAATTTATTTTATTTGGATTCCCTTTATTCGCAATCACTGGATTCATAGCTAGCTATGGCATGATTGGATCAAAATTGTTGGCCATTGGTGTTGTATTAGTGATTACTTTAATTTACTTTATACCCCTCGTTATCAATAAGCTATTATACAAATATCAAAATTCATTCGTCTGGACTTTACTTTTCCCAGCCCTTTTTACTTTAGCCGATTTTGTTGCCTTTAAGCTAAACCCTTTTGGCAGCTGGACTAGCATTGCATACTCGCAATATGGCAATACAGCCCTACTCCAGTCATTATCTATATTTGGAATATCTGGCCTAACTTTTATTATAGCTTGGAGTGGCTCGGTAATAAACTACCTTTGGGACAAAAATTTTGATTTAAAAAATATTTCTAAAATCTGGTTAATTTATCCTACAATCCTATTTTTGATTTTTCTATTTGGAGGTTTGAGAATTTTGAGTACCAACAATAGCCCTTCTGTCAGAGTTGCCTCAATTGGCGTAGATGATACTATTGTAGGCAATGACGATAAAACGGTAGAGAACTTGTTTGATTTAACTGCAAAAGAGTCTGCTGCGGGTGCAAAAATTGTTCTCTGGGCTGAAGCCAATGGAAGAATCACTGAAAGTCAAGAAGAAGCCAATATGCAAAGAGCTGCTAACATAGCCAAAAAGGAAAATATTTACTTGTTTTCAAGCTGGTGGATAAGCTTAACTGATTCAAACTCGAAACTGGCAAAAAATAAGGTTGTTGGCTTCAATCCAAAAGGAGAAAAAGTTTTAGATTATCTTAAAACTAACCCAATTCCAGGCGAGCCAATTATGAAAGGAAATGGACAGATTCAAACCGTTGAGACTGAATTTGGGAAAATTGCTGTGGCAATTTGTTTTGATAATGATTTTCCCGGGCTTATAACTCAAGTTGGTAGAGCCAATGTTGATATACTTTTATCCCCCTCCAGAGACTGGTCTGCAATCGACCCTAAACACTCTCAAAATTTGTCATACAGAGCAATTGAAAACGGAGTCTCGATGGTCAAACAAACGAATTTAGGTTATTCTATGGCCTTTGATTCAAAAGGTAGGACAATTAACCAAATGGATTATAATAATACCAGTCAAAGGGTTATGGTAACCCAATTACCTACAAAAGGCGAGCCAGTAATTTATCCATACATTGAATACTTAACCATTGTTGTTTCGGCGTTTATCGTGGTTGGATTATCATTAACGACTCGACGTAAAAGACAGAAATTGTAATTAAACTAACTGTTTGCCTAAAACCGGGATATTGCTTATCCTGAAAAAGTTAATATATTTATGAACAGATTATTACACACCCTAAACGAAGAACAATTATCATATATTGAAGAAATTAATTACGAATATACCCAAGGCTTTTTGGCTTTAAACGGCTTACCAAAAGAAACTGTAACATTCTATGGAGGTGGCAAGATTAGACCAGATGATACCGCATACAAGCAAACTAAAGAATTAGCTTCGGAGTTTGCAAAGCGTGGCTGGGGCGTAGTTTCTGGTGGTGGGCCAGGAATTATGGCAGCCTCTTTAGAAGGGGCTCAGCAAGCAGGTGGAAAAGCAATAGCTTTTAGAATTAGTCTTAATGAAGAACCGCCTACTATAGCAGCTGATGTAGATGTTTTGTTCAAGCATTTTGGACCTCGTAAATATCTTTTGAGACAATCAGATGTATTTGTATACTGTCCTGGCGGTTTTGGTACCCTTGATGAACTAATGGAAAATTTAACCCTTATTGTGACTGGAAAACACCCGGCAAAGCCTATTTACCTACTAGATAGAAAATTTTGGCAAGACTACATTGAATGGTTTGAAAAAATTCTCTTTGAAGAAAGAAAAACTGTATCTCAAGGCTACGATAAATTATTTAAAATAGTAGACACCAAAGAAGAGCTGATTGCTGATTTGTTTGGTGGTTAAGAAAAATTAGAACTGATAGAAAAGTATTTTGATATCAACTAGATAGTTTGCCTGAGTTTTTCGAGTAATCTCTAAACTCCTCGATTATTTGTAAATATTCTAAAGTGACTACATTATAGTCAAAGTATTCTTTTGCCAAATCTCTAATATCGTGTCGGTATAAATGATTTTGATCTATGGACTTTTGAATGGCTTCTGCTAAAATTTGGGGTTGCATAATCTGCTCAGAATTGAGTATCGTTATAAAATCCTTAACTGGTAAATTTGCTGCAGCTTCTTGGGAAACTACCAAGGACAAACCTGCCGCCAAAGCTTCCAAAACAACCAACGGTGCAGCCTCAGACTCACTAAGTAAAACAAGGCTACTATACTTAGTTAAACTATTTCGAACTGTTTGTTTCGACCAATTTCCAATATATTTAGTAGTTTGATGATCATCCAACTCAAATTTAAAACGTTCTTCAAAGGGGCCTATAAAATCGATTCTAACCTTATTCTCAAGATTTTTTGCCAGATAATGTTGCCTTTTTCTAGTTTGGATTCGACCTAAACAAATAGCCATATTATTCCCCTGTGGGGAAAACTCAAACTGATCAACTTCGACTGCATTTCTCAGGGTTTTTAAAAAACCCTTGTAGCCCTTATCTTTGTAAAAATTAGCAATTTCAGGTGCTAATGCAATGTTTGCAGGTGAATTAAAAGTATCCTGCAAAATATATTTAAAAGTTGGGTCGTTTTCCTTGTTTACGTAGTCCATCCATCCTCCGTAATGACTGGTGATACAAAAAGATTTTTTTAAATGAGTATTAAATGGCAGAGCTAAGATGTCAAAATGGCAATGAATAAAGTCAAAGTGTTGATTGTTTAACTGGTCTATAGTTACTCCCCACCATGGTGTATTAAAAATGGTTACGCAATGACCCAGTTTTGATAAATATTGGTCGTAATTGGCAATTATATTTTCTATTGCCCCCCAATTCTCAGGTGGTATTTTAACCAAGCCACCCGCTACAAGTGCAATTTTTAAAGACATTTCGATAGTCTTAGACTACGAACGCTAAATAGTCAAACAAATTCAACTAAATATTATATTTTTGACCAGCTTGTAGCCCTCCATAACCCACAGAACCAAAGAAGAAAGTAAAGTTAGTTTAATCATTTCCAACCAATCCAGTGGTACCAGACCTAGGAAATTACCAATGAAGGTGAAAGGGGCAAATACTACTAGCAAAAATGAAATTGTAACAGTTGAGTTCAACCAAACATTATCAAAAAGCTTCTTATTAAGTGAGGATTTTTTTAGACTTTTTAGATTAACTAAATTGAATAGTTGGGTCATACTCATCACAAAGAAAGCTCCACTGGAAGCGGTAATTTGACCCTGAGGCAGTAGTTCAAAATAAGTGTATAAAGTTAGTGGGGCCATTACCAGTACCATAATGATTAAATAAGGTAAGACACTTTTATTTAAAAGGTTTTCATTTATATCCCTAGGTTTTCGGTTTAAAACCTGTGTGGTATCATTTTCGAAACTGATAGCCGCTCCGTTAACACCATCAGTTACTAAATTTAACCATAGAATTTGAACACTGCTCAACGGGGAGGCAATCCCAATTAACAGAGCTCCTAAGATGGTGGCAACCTCTGCTAGATTTGTACTGAGTAAAAAGTAGCTAGCTTTGCGAATATTTTCAAAAATTATCCTTCCTTGTTTTAATGACAAAATGATTGTGTTAAAATTATCATCCGCCAAAACTATATCACTACTATCCCTGGCTACATCAGTCCCAATTTTACCCATAGATACTCCCACATCGGCTTGTTTCAAGGCCGGGGCATCGTTTACCCCATCGCCAGTCATAGCTACTAGTTGATTCTGACGCTGCAGGGATTTTGTAATCTCGTATTTCATTAAAGGATTCAACCTCGCAAAAACTTTGGCCTGCATTACTTTGGCATCAAAATCCGACTTGTTGAGATTTTCAAGTTCGTTATTTGTAACAACACACTTTGCAATATCGTCCCCTAGAGAAATTAAGCCAACTTCTTTGGCTATACTAATAGCTGTTTGCACGTGATCACCAGTCAACATTTTAATCTTTACTCCAGCTTTTAGTGTTTCTTTTACAGATTCAAAAACCCCAAGCCTAATAGGGTCTCTGATAGCTGCAATTCCCAAAAACTCCAAGTCAGTTAAATCTTCATCTTCAATTGAGGATCTATCTGAATCAATTTTTTTTACTGCCAAGGCTATAGTTCTCCAACCATTTTGAGCAAACTGCAAAATTTTGTTATCTACATCGATAGTGATACTTTTAATTTTTTCTCCACCCATAGATTTATTCGACATTGCTAAAACAACTTCGGGAGCACCAGTGACAAACAGGTCTTTTTGAATTTTACCATCAATGAAAGATTCTACTAGCTTAGCTCTAAACTTATTTACAGAATTGAAAGGTAAGTCATCAACTTGACTGTATTGGTCAGTTTCAAGCTGGAATTTGATAGCTAACTTTTTTAAAGCGACTTCTGTTTGGTCTCCTAATTCATGATCTTGATCTGCTGCAGCCACCCCGACTATCGCCTTATTACCAAGCATACAAGCCATTAAAAACAGCTTTAAATTATTATCTTTAATTTCCCCCGACCCAGCAATTTTGTCATATTGCTCAGAATTTATAGTTTTTTGAGAAGCCAAGTATATTGTCTGGACAGTCATTTTATTTTCAGTTATTGTACCAGTTTTATCTGTACATACCACAGTAACAGCTCCTAGAGACTCAGCTACCGAAAGATTTCTGATAATAGCATTTTTTTCCGACATTTTTTTAGCCCCAATTGCTAACGAAACTGCAACTATGGCTGGCAGACCTTCAGGAATAGCTGAGACAAGCATTGAAGTGGTCAACAAAAATATATCGACAAACTCCATTTTCCGAATAAAAAAACCAACAATAAAAATCAGCACACTAACTACGGTGGCTACAATTGCCAGTTGCTTTGCCAAATATTGTGATTTACGTTCAAAGTTGCTAGGCTTTTTTATTATTACAGCTAACTGAGAAGCAATTTTTCCAATCTCCGTATTGTGGGCAGTTGCCACAACAACAGCTTCAGCTCCACCTGCTTGTACTAGAGTTCCAGCAAAAATCATATTTTTTTTATCGGAAATCGAATTGCTTTTTTCTATTTGAGCTGTAATCTTAAGAACCGGTTCTGACTCACCCGTAAGGGCAGATTCGGAAACATAAAAATCTCTGGAGTTTATAAGTCTGCAGTCGGCCTGAATTTTATCACCTTCTTCTAAAACTAAAATATCACCAATAACCAACTCTCTTGAGGGGATTTCTAGTAACTTTCCGGAACGAATCACCCTTACAGAATTTTTCAATATTTTTTTTAGGGCATCAAGACTTTTTTGGGCCTTATATTCAAAAAATAAACCAATTAAACTGTTTATAAAAATTACAAAAAGAATAATCCAACCATCCAAAAAATGATTTAATACAAACGATATACCTGCAGCAATAAATAAGATTAAAATTAAAAAGCTTTTAAATTGCTTGAAAAAGATTAATAATAAGTTTGTGGACTTTTTATTTGCTATTTCATTAAAGCCATTATTCTTTAAACGTTTAGCTGCTTCTACTTGAGTTAAACCTTTTTGGGAAGTTTGAAATATTTTAAAACAATCCTTAAAATCAAGACCGCTGAAGTCAACAACACTTTTATTCATAAGCACAAGCTTAGCTCAGGTTTTTAATCTATACAAATCTACTTCACCCTAAACACTTTACTTGCAGTATAATATATTACCACACCCCAAGCCATCAAACCCGCTACTGGTAATGCTACTTTTAAATCCCACAAATTTAAACCATCAATACTAATGAGCCTAACAGCTTCGTTGAAATAGTATAATGGAAGGAAGGAAGTGATTTTTCCAAGCCAATCTGGTAATGCTGATATTGGAAAAAAGGTCCCTGCTAAGATAAACTGAGGAATTACTACAAGATTAGCTAGTGGAGATACTGATTCTTCTGAGTCTGCTGTTCCGGCAACCACATAACCAAAGCCTAAAAATACTATCAAACCAATTACAATCATCACCAGAATTTGCCAGAGACTACTCCAATTATTTCTTGGTGAGAAATTGAAGGCTACAATAGCTACAGTAATTAAAGCTATATTTTGCAGGAATATATATATCATTCTTGAAAATGATTGCCCTAATATAAAAGGAGCGACTCTCGTAGGGCCAGCAAAAATTCTTTTTAAAACATTCTCTTTGCGAAGCGAAACGAAACTAAAAGCTACCCCAAAAATCGCCGCAGACATTACCGAATACCCCAAAATTCCAGGTAAAACGAAGTCTATATATCTGGATTTACGACTATTAACTTCAGAATTTGTGATCGTAAAGGATTTAGCTGTGATGCTATTTTTTTCAAAAGTTATTTGATCATTTGCTTTTTCCAAAGCTTGCTGAACAACACTTACATTTTCAGGCTTATTTGCATTGCTAATTAATTGGATAGAGTTTTCTCGATTAAACCTAATAATAGCGTCCAAATCTCCATTTTGTAATTTGCTATTTAGACCGTCAAAATCATCTTCTTGGGTGACTTTAAAAATTTTAACCTTTTCAAAACTGCTTTTAACAGTGCTGTAAATTGGAGTATCGTCGTTTAAAAATCCTACCTTTATTTCAGTCTGGCTGTTGTTGCTGATAAAGCCAAATAACAGGATAAAAATAACAGGAAAAGCAAATCCAAAAACCCAAGCTGAAGGAGTTCTAAGTAGGCTTTTGAATGAAGATATGAAAAAACCGTAAAATTGTCTAAGTGAGCGGGGCATAAAGTTAAATACTCATTCAAATTAAAAATTAATCTCTCCAGGTTCGTCCTGTTAAGTCCAAGAAAACATCTTCTAAGGTAGCTCCTAGTTTTGGTTGAGGTCTTGAAAAACCTCTTGATAACAATTCTTTGATGTAGTTTTCGGCAGTGTTTATTTCCAGAATTCTGCCAGAATCCATGATTGCAATTCTATCACAAAGATGCTCAGCTTCATCCATATAATGAGTAGTTAAAACAATCGTTTTTCCTTTATTTTTCATTTCAATTATCATATCCCACAAATTCCTTCTGGCTTGCGGATCAAGCCCTGTTGTAGGTTCATCTAAAAATACAATTTTAGGGTCTGATACTAGGGTAGTTGCAATTGAGAAACGCTGTTTTTGTCCACCGCTTAGTTGATCAACTTTTGAATTTGCTTTTTCAAAAAGATTTACAGATTCTAAAAGGTGTCTGGCATCAATTTCAACATTATAAATGTCAGCAAATAGTTTAAGAGTCTCAATAAGAGTTAATTTTGGGTAAAACCCACTACTTTGGAGCTGTATTCCAATAATATTTTTTACCTGTTCCGGGTATACATCTATATCTAATCCATCAACTAAAACAGAACCAGAAGTTTTGGCTAAAATTGTCTCTATAATTTCAAGTGTAGTTGTTTTACCAGCTCCATTTGGCCCCAAAATACCGAATACTTCTCCTTTTTTTACATCAAAAGTTATTCCATCAACAGCTGCAAAATCTCCATAACTTTTTTTCAAATTTTTTACTTGGATTATTGGCCTAACGAGCTTTGTTTTAAGATCTTTAACCTTCTTATAAATTGTTAGAGAATTTTCGTCGGAAGTCTTTTTGGCCTTTAATTTATGAGATTTTAAAGGTATTTTGGGAGTTCTGTTTATAGTAACAGACGATGTCTCGGGCATACTGGTTATATACCAACTTTGCTTTGACTTAGTTAAGTTTGTCAAAAAACCTGAGTTGGACAAAAAAAAATTTACCTTCAAGCCTTGGATTCGTGCTTTATCTTAATCAACAACTTAAGTCCAGCTTCAAGCAGTATCTTGAGGATGTAATAATTAAAAATAATACCCAACCAGTGCTTGATATTGTTGAAATTGATGGGAATTTAGCCTCAGATAAATATATCCAAATTAAACAAAAAATCGGCCAGCAAATGGGTATTAAAGTAAATTTAAATAAGTTTGACTCGCAAGTTAAGATTTCCACAGTTGAGCGTATTTTAGAAGATGCCAGACTAAACAATCACGGTTTAATATTTCAGCTTCCAGTACCTAAAGATTACGAACTCCTGGTTAGTCAGACGCCCTTAAGGTCTGATGTAGATCTTCTTTCTTTGGATAATTACAAGCTTTGGAATCTAGGCTTCTTACCTCCAACTATCGGAGCAATTGATTTAGTTTTAAAAGAGATTCTGGCGGGTGAATCCACTGAGGATTCCTTTGATAAATTCGTTTCGCATAAATTAGATTTAAAAGGACAAATTGTTGCAGTGATTGGACAAGGTGTGCTTGTTGGTGGCCCACTATTGACCTATCTAAAAGACAGGGGTGCTACAATTATTTCTTTAAATAAAAACACCCCTAACCCAACCAATTTGTGTAAATTAGCCAATATATTAATCTGTGCTGCTGGTAGCCCAAACCTTGTTGACACCAAGTGGTTCAACCCAAATGCAATTATCATAGATGCCTCAACTAGTGAAGTGGATGGCTATTTGAGCGGTGATATTCAGCCAGAAAATATTTATCCTACAAACCTTCTTTGCCCAAGTCCTGGGGGCATTGGATCTATAACGGTGCTATATTTATTTTACAATTTGTTAAAATTAAACAAGGATTATAAATATGAATCCAAAACTTGAGCAATACTATCGGCGTTTTAACATAGAAGCCGGCTATAAATTTGACACATTTTTTACCCAGTTAAGCTTAACAGATTACCCTGAAAAACTACCATATTTGTTTGATATTGAAAACTTTTGCCTTCGTCTTTTTACTGCTTTGAATGAAAACCAAAAAATTTGTATTTATAGTGATTACGATACCGATGCAGTAACTGCTACTGGAGTAATGTATTGGGGGCTTGTAGATCTTGGTTTTAAAAAAGAAAATCTTAGCTTTTACGCACCCGATAGGTTTACAGAAGGCTATGGCATGAACCCAGAAGCTGTCCTGGAATTAGCCAAGAACAACGATCTGATAATTTCAGTAGATTGCGGTATTAATTCAACCCTTGAAGCAGAAGTAGTTTCTCATACAAACTGTGATTTAATAATAACCGACCATCATCACTTGCATCAAGACTTACCTCAGTGTATTGCAGTTATAAACCCGCGATTAGCTGAGTTTTATTCTCAAAACCCGCTACTTTTAAAACCTATACTACAAACAACAGTCAAAGAATCAGAAAATTGGACAAAAAAGGTTTACCACGACCCTAAAGGTTTTCTCACTGATCCCCAAAAATTCCTATCAAGTTCGGTTACTGGTGTGGGTGTAGCCTGGTTTAGCCTGGTCTGGTTTGGCTACTTTTTAGCTGAGATGTAAACTACTGAATTGACCAAAGTCTAATCAATCAATAATTTTTATATATGAACGACTACAACCAAGAATTTACCAAGCTAAAAAGTGTTAACAGCTGTTTGAATAAACGTGATGAGCTATTAAATACTGAGGCTATTTTAGAAATTAAAGAGTCGCTAAAAATTGCTGATAGCCAAACGAAAAAGGACTTAGGGCAAAAACTAAATTTAATCAAACAAGCTATACAGGCCTCCTGTGATCAAAGAATTAAAGAAATTCAGTTAGAGCAAGAAAAGGATAGCTTTACAAATTTTGACCCAACTTTTTATAGTAGCAAATATTTTTCTGCTAATGGGGGTTTGCATCCAGTAACTGAAGTAATTAGGGAGGTTGTATCTATTTTTCAAAAAATGGGTTTTGATGTAGCTGACGGCCCCCTGGTAGAAAGTCAGGAATACTGCTTCTCACTTCTAAACATGCCTGACTATCATCCAGCAAGGAGTATGCAGGATACTTTCTTTTTAAAACAAAAGGATGAAATTGGAGAAAATTATGTGCTTCGAACTCACACCTCAGATGTTCAAGTGCGTTACGGCCGCAGCCACAAACCACCTTTTAAAGTTGTGGTTCCTGGCCAAGTTTATCGAAATGAAAATATTGATGCAACACATGACATAATGTTTCACCAGATTGAATGCATAGTTGTAGATAAAAGAGTGACCATGTCACATTTAAAAACCTTAATTCAAAAATTTTACAGCGAATTCTTTGGACAGGGTAATCTCAAGGTTCGTTTAAGGCCAAGTTACTTCCCTTACACTGTACCAAGCATGGAAGTAGATATCAGCAACCCTTTCAAGGGCAAGGTTGAAGGAAAGCTTAGAGACCAGGAATGGATTGAAGCTGGCGGATCTGGTTTAATTCACCCAAAGGTAATTGAAAATATGGGCTTTGATTCCAAAGAGTACCAAGGTTTAGCTTTTGGTTTCGGACTTGATAGAATGGCCCAACTTAAATTGAAAGTGAGCGGGATGAGTCAATTTTTTAATGGAGGAATTGACTTTTTATCTGGAAATAAGTTTTAAGCTACGGCTCAAATTTCTCCTATTTTAGAGCTAATTTAAATTTCTGCAGGTGTTTTAAAGAAATTATTTGACAAAATATAAAATTATATATATACACGCCTGCCTGGTTTTTTTGTACGAAAAAACTTTGGTTTTTTATAAACCCTAATTAGTACATTTTATGGCTTTTTTACGTTTCGAAAATCTTCCAGCTGCTGTTTCTATGGTAGTTGTTGCAGTTGCATTTGCGTTTGTCACAGCATTGGTTAAAACAGTTGTTAAAGAGTAATCCTTTTAACCTGTTTGTTTCCTACAAGGCCCCCGAAAGGGGGTTATTTTTATAGAGTAACTGCGATAAATTAAAGTTAAAATTTCGCCAAAGTGTTTGACTGGAGAAGATTTTTTGATCCATGTCTAGGCTAGGTTTAAAAGTCTTTTAGTTTATGTCACCATATTGAATCTGCTGAATTACAAACCCAATCGTAAAGGCTAATAACACAAACAAAATTATAAATGCTACCAGTATGAGAATCTTAAACCAGGTCTTTCTAAACAATCTTCGATTCATAATTTAGTATAGATTTTAGAATACAACCAGTTATTATAAGTTACTTTTACGGAGCAGTCAAAAAAATTCTCCCGGTGCTTGTTGATATTATTTGGACACTGACAATTGAATCATCCAAGGTGATAATCTATCGTTTAACCATGCTACATGACGAATGAATGAGTACGGTCTTAGCCTCTCAGGGAAAACATCGAAAAATGTCATTTTCATCTTTTGTATAAATTTTGGGTGAATAGAGAGCAATTTATCACTTTTATCGTAATTCAATCCCCAGGGCATAGAAGGGGCTGTGTATTTTTTTGTATTGTAGAAGCCTTCTAAAGTTTTACTAGAATGAAATTTTGTATTCATATCAAAAAGCAGGTTACTATTTGGGAAATTATCCGCAATAAAAAACAAAAGGTTTCCAACCTCTTTCTCTAAAAAATACATTAACAGCCCTCCAAACACAAAAAAAACTGGAACATCTTTAGGTACGTGCTGACTCCATTTATAATCTAGTGCCGAACATGAAATTAACTTATTCCTTTTATTAGCTGGCAAAAAACAGCTGCGAACCTCTATAGACTCTGGTAAGTCCACTGAAATCCAGTTTAATAGGCCGTTATCTACTCGCCAAAATTGTGTATCCAAACCCTCACCTAAAGAAACAATCGTCCCATTTGGGTACAATTTAAGCCACTCTCGTATAGCGTCGTCAAAAACTCGAGATCGGATAGCATGCCAAGCCATTGGCTTACCAAAATTAGCTTCGTAATCATAATCAATCGAATTTGCTATCTTTAAAGATAAGGGGTCGTCAATTAGCCTATCAGCTCTTTTTTGTTCCCAAGCTCGATTATATAGAGGTGCCAGCATGGTTTCAGGTACTCCTCTTAAATGTATTTTATTGGTTTGTGCTTGTGTATCCATAGCTGTAGTTACTAATATTAGAAAATGAGGTTGCAAATAAAATTGCTTAATTGTGTAAATTTTATATTCGGTTTGTTATATACTCGACCGCCAACTTCGTCAAGAATGGACTATTACAGCCCTGGGTTTGATTTGTTCTCGCCGTAAATAGGTTTTTGCAGTTACAAATCTGACTTTACCACACACACACTCAACAAAAGGTTATTGACACAAAGGTCTTATATTTGTTAGCATGTAGAATGATACTTGCATTAGAAATTACTTCCTATTCTTTAAACAATGTCTAAAAATACTAGCAAAACAAACAAATTTGCTTTAGGAATAATTCTAAATTCAGGCTTTGCAGTAATTGAGATTATATTGGGACTATTTTCTAATAGTTTAGCCCTCATATCCGATGCAATTCACAATTTTACAGATGTTTTGACCTTATTTATTGCCTTTGTGGCCGATAAAATATCTCAAAAAAAGTCCAATAATAAAAATAGCTATGGTTTAAAAAGGGCTGGAATCATTGCTTCACTCATAAACTCTCTGATTTTAGTCTTGATTGCCCTGTATATATTTTATGAAGCTTATATTAGATTGTTCTCACCCGAACAGGTATCTGGAGGTACTGTAGCCGTAGTTTCTTTAATTGGTATTGGCGTAAATAGCATTGTGGCTTGGCTTTTTTCTTCGGATAAAAATGATCTAAATGTAAAAAGTGCCTATCTAAACATGTTGTTTGATGTTTTAGCCTCAGTCGGGGCTTTTGTGGCTGGAATTATAATCTATTTTACCCACATTACCTGGATCGATTCTGGGGTAAGTTTTTTAATCGGAATATTACTTTTAAGAGGAGCTTTTGAGGTTGTTTCAGAAGCGCTTAGTATTTTACTGGAAGCTGTGCCTCATGACACTGACATTGAAGAAGTAAAAAGTACTATCTTACAGGTCCCTGAAAGTAAGCAAATCTCTGATCTGCATATATGGTCGCTAACCAGTGAGTACAAAATCCTTACTGCTGTGATAGTTGCTACAGGTACAATAGACAGTCATGATTTGGCCATAGACAAGATAAAGCAGACAATAGTTAAAAATCACAATATCCAGCATATTACGATAGAACTTCGTTATGAAGCAGTTGAGCATGAGGATTAAAAAAATAGAATAGAGCTACAAAAAATTATTATGCTTAAATTTATTGCCCGAATCAAAGTTCACTCCAGATGGAAAATTGCCATCAAAACTTTACCTTTCGTAATCTTTATTATATTTTCTAAATTTATAAGTCATTACTTAGGATACGAGTTTTTGACTTTAAACTCTTTGTTTACTGCAGTGATTTCAGCCAATATTTTTTTGGTCGGATTTTTAATCTCAGGTGTTCTGGTGGATTACAAGGAAAGTGAAAAACTTCCAGGCGATCTGTCAGCAAGTATCGAAACCATGGCTGATGAGGCTTTGATTATTTACGAAAATAAAAAGGCTGTAGAGGCTAAAAATTTTCTTATAAAATTACTAGAATTTAATATTTTAATTATAGATTGGTTTTATAAAAAAGAAAGAACAGAGGCTATTCGATTAAAGCTTACTTCATTTAACCAGGATTTTTTGGCTTTTGAAAATTTAACTCAAGCCAATTTTATAGTACGTCTTAAGCAGGAACAAAACTTAATCCGAAAAATGCTAAAGCGTATACATACTATTCGAGAAACTACTTTTTTAGGCACAGGCTATGCTATTGTAGAGATTATCACTACAACCCTATCGTTTGGGTTAGTTTTTGTGAAAATTGATCCCTTTTACGAAAGTATTTTTTTCGTAGCTTTTATATCTTTTATTTTGATTTATATGATATTTTTTATCAAAGATTTAGACAATCCTTTTGGTTATACAAACGAAGATAATATGGTCGAGGAAATATCCTTAAAACCTATTTTAGACAGCAAAAAAAGACTTGAAGTTTATTTAGAAAATCTCGATTAGGTAATTTAAGTTAGGAAACAATTTGATTTAATAATTGATTTTACTTAAATGTTCATGGATAAACTTCCAGTTGTTATTATCATCTCTAACTAAGACATTAGTGGCATTTCCCATACCCGAGGATGGTTTTTTATCAATTTTCCCTGACCACTCGAAAGTATAGACACAGAGAGCAAAATTTTGGTTAGCGACTAGCCATTTAATATCTTTAATTGTATATACTTCCTCTTTAATTTGATCCCAAGTATCTCCAAAAGCTTTTAGAATTTGATCAAGTCCTACAAACCTACCATCGGTAAAAGTGTAAATAGCATCTCTGTGAATAATATCTTTAAACATTGCTGGATCGCAAGTTCTGTATTTTTCTTCTAAATTTTGCAAGACTAATTTAAGTTCTTTTAAAACTTCTTGTTGAACTAAATTTCTACTGTTTTCTGGCATAACCTGTTTTAAACTATTTAAGAATTAAATTAAACCTCGCGAAAATAAAACTAATAAAGAAAACTTTTGTGCAAATACAAGTCAATTTAAACGGCTTTACCTCAAAAACTAGGGATTTTTTTGACCTAAAATCTTGTCAATCATCTGTTTTTTTCTATCTAAATTGAGATGTCTATGAAGTTTAATTTTGTATTTCCATTGTCCAAAACTACCATCAC
>Ga0194059_1000498_pt1 | contig 18543 bp, 20 predicted proteins | sample SepL6211m_MetaG_FD_163426 | JGI IMG/M metagenome (GOLD analysis project Ga0194059, IMG submission 163426) | Anoxic zone freshwater microbial communities from boreal shield lake in IISD Experimental Lakes Area, Ontario, Canada - Sep2016-L626-11m | ecosystem: Environmental > Aquatic > Freshwater >... | reverse complement strand
ATGTGATGCCTTGGCTAAAGATCTCAAACTTCATCCTGCTCAGATTCTGCCATTCTCCACGGGCGTCATTCTGGAGCCTTTGCCAATTGGCAAAATTATTTCTGCGCTTCCGGTTGCTGTGGCTAATTTAGGAGAAGACCATTGGTTTGATGCCGCGGAAGCCATCATGACCACGGATACGCAGCCCAAGGCTAGCTCCATGACGGTGCACACTCCAGCGGGCCTAGTAGTCATTACTGGGATCTGCAAGGGTGCCGGCATGATTCATCCAAACATGGCTACCATGCTCGGTTTTATTGCTACTGACGCCGGTTTTGCACCTGGGTTGTTAGGTAATCTCACCCGTGAAATTGCTGATCTGTCATTTAATGCCATCACAATTGATGGAGATACTTCGACTAATGACTCATTTATCATTATGGCGACTGGGCAGTCAGCAGTGCAGATTGCCTCGATTGCCGACCCTAGTTATGGGGTAGTTCGTGATGCGCTCATTGCATTGGCCAGAAAGCTTGCCCAAATGATTGTGCGCGATGGTGAGGGCGCTACTAAACTTATAACCATTGAAGTGGGTGGGGGTAAGACGCCTGAAGAATGCCGCTTGGTGGCTAAAGCAGTAGCGCATTCACCGTTGGTCAAGACGGCTTTCTTTGCTAGTGACCCTAATTTAGGCCGCATCTTAGCGGCTATTGGTTATGCGGGCATCACCGATCTGGATGTCAATCGGGTGCAGATGTGGCTTGGGGACGTTTGGGTTGCTAAGGATGGTGGCCGCAATCCTAGTTACCAGGAGGTTGATGGTCAAAGGATAATGAAGGAAGCAGAAATTACCGTCAAGATCGATTTGGGTCGCGGCTCAGCATCTCAAACCATATGGACTTGTGATTTATCCCATGAGTATGTTTCTATTAATGCTGATTACCGTTCATAAGAACACAAAGCAAAACACAAAAGCAAATGAACGAAAAATTAGAAAACTTATTAAGTCATCTCGAGACTTTTTTACCAAAACCACTAACAGCAGAGCAGTGGAAATCTACTACTGCCTTTAGATGGCGCCGCCGTGATAGTATTTTTGGCAGCATCGGATTCCTACAACCCGTTAAGCATGTATCTGATATTAGCTTTGAAGATCTGCAGAACATCGACCGCCAACGGGATGCTATTCGTGACAATACTAAAAACTTTATCCTCAAAAAACCAGCCAATAATATTTTGCTGACCGGTGCCAGGGGTACAGGTAAGTCATCTTTAATTAAGGCAAGCTTGCATGAGTTTGCATCTCAGGGTCTGCGCTTGATTGAGGTAGAAAAAGAACATTTGGCTGATTTGGCTGACATTACTGAAATCTTGGCAGATCGACCAGAGCGTTTTATTATCTTTTGCGATGACCTGTCATTCGAGGATGGTGAGTCTGGCTACAAGGCTATGAAATCAGCCTTGGACGGATCTGTTTCTGCCCAAGTCGACAACGTGTTGATTTATGCAACCTCTAATCGCCGTCATCTATTGCCTGAATATATGAAAGATAACGAGGCCTATGTGCATGGCGATGATGGCGAGATTCATCCAGGTGAAGTTGTAGAGGAAAAAATTTCTTTATCTGAGCGCTTTGGTTTGTGGTTATCTTTTTATCCGCCAAAACAAGATGAGTACCTCGGCATTGTTGGCCACTGGCTGCGTCACTTTGGATTGAATGATTCTCAAGTGGAGGCTGCTCGTGCAGAAGCCTTAGTTTGGGCATTGGAACGGGGCTCACGTTCAGGTCGTGTGGCTTGGCAATTTGCTAAACATTGGGCTGGTTTACACGCCTAGATAAACCCCCGATGAATGAAAACAATCGCCCGGTTACAGAAGTGGCTGCAGGGATCTTGCTAGATTCAGAAGGTCGCTACCTATTAGGTCAGAGACCAGAGGGCAAGCCTTATGCTGGTTACTGGGAAGTCCCCGGGGGCAAGATTGAGCAGGGTGAATCTGTATTTGAAGCCCTCAAGCGTGAGCTACATGAAGAGCTTGGGATTGAGATCGCATCGAGCGAAGAGTTGACCATCCTTGAGCATGATTACCCACATGCTTATGTCAGACTTCATGTCAGCATCATTCGTCATTGGCTGGGGACGCCTCAAGGTTGTGAGGGACAACAATTGTCTTGGCAGACGATCTCTGATAAGGGGCCATCAGTAGAGCCGCTATTGCCAGCAGCCTTGCCAATGCTTGAGAAGCTAAAAGAATTTTTAGTTTAGAGCTGACAGAGTGTCAGTCTAAAAGGCACATCGACGTTAATTAACTGCGCCTTTTTATCGCGATCTGCTTTTAAGAAGCGAATCGATAGCAAATATTTATTTGCACTGATTTCGGAGTAGATAGAATCATCCTCAACTGCAATACGCATGAGTTGGTAAACCTTACCTGAAGGCGCCTGCTGAAATGATCCTTGATGCGCAACCACTTCCTTGGCCTCGCCAGATTGACGCAGTAGTCTCAGAAATACTTGACATGCTTCATGCCATGGCAAAAGTGGCCTTACAAAATTCTCCAATAACTCACGACGTTGACTTGTCGGACTATTTTTCCAAGCGTGGTAGCTCGGCAAATCAATTGGACTGGTTCCGCCTGGAATATTTAAACGCGTACGAATTGCATTGAGCCATTCACTTTCGGAGATGGCAGCATTTGGTCTACCCACAGACTGATTAATCTTTACAGATGCAGAATCAATTTCTGCAAGCGTTTGAGAGAGCGCCTCTTGGTCAACTTTTTGCGAGGATTTTAAACCATTGAGCGTATATTTTTGACGTTCAAATTCTTTCAGCAAAAGAGACTTGATATCACCACGTGAACCGATGTCACCCAAGTCAAATAATGTAGCGACTGCGTTGTGGTGTAGCTCTGGGTCATCAGATCTCAAGAAGTGATTAAAGCGGGCGAACAAATACTCCAGCCGAAGCATGCTTCGAACTAATTCATTGAAGGGGTATTCGTATACGATCACAAGCCCATATTCTATGACGAAGTGGATTGGTTCGGCTTAAATCCCATCATTTTTTCGTGCAAATCCTGTATCTGCGGATTTAATTCTGCTAAGCCCCCTTCGTTATGAAGGATGGTGTTTGCTTGCGATAGACGCTCATCTCTGCTTGCTTGGGCCTCAAGGATTTTTTTGACCTCTTCAAGGGTGAGCTTGTTACGTTCCATAACCCTTTTAATTTGGGTTTCTTCAGGGCAGTCCACAACCGCAATGTGGTCTAGAAGACCCTGCCAATTACCTGACTCAACGAGAAGCGGAATGACAAAGACCAAGTAGGGCCTTCCAGCTTTACTTAATTCCAGAGCTTGTCGAATAGTTTCTTGACGAATCAGGGGGTGGGTAATGTGTTCTAAAGACCTTCTTGCTTCTAGCTTTTCAAAGACTAGGGTGCGCATTTTTCCTCGATCTAGGGCTCCTAAGGGGTCGAGAAATTCAGACCCAAACTGCTCTTGGATGAAGGGGATTGCTATTCCGCCAGGGGCGGTGATTTGATGGGCAATGAGATCAGTATCGATCACTCCAGCCCCTAACTGACCCAATAAATCGCTCACCGTAGTTTTGCCAGAACCGATCCCACCAGTGAGGCCCAGCAAGGGAATACGTCCCTTCAGGGCCGTTAAATCAAATTGATCGGTAGGATTCTGGTGAGGAGTTGAGGCCATAGCAATTGAATAATGCCAGCAATAGCAAGAAATGGGCCAAAAGGAAAGGCATGACCATAGCCACGCTGATTCCATTTAAGCCAGAGTATTCCGCCAATCAGTCCTGATACCGAGGCTATCAGCAAAATGCCTGGCAAAGAACTCCAGCCTAGCCAAGCCCCGAGGGCGGCAAGTAGTTTGGCATCCCCCATTCCAATGCCGTCTTGTTTTTTGATGAGGCGATATACAGAGTTTGGGAGCCAAAGCACGGCATAGCCAAGGCAAGCCCCAATTAAGGCAGACTGGGCGTTTGTAAAGCCCCAACTTGTAAATGCACTCAGACCAAGACCGGCAATGATGAGTGGCAAGGTAATGCTATTGGGTAAGCGGAAGGTCTGGCAATCAACATAGGCTAAATACAGCAATATCCCAATCAGTATTGCTTGTAAGTAGCTTGATTCAACAAAAATCATTAGACGATTTGCCCTAGATTAAAAATAGGTAGATAGAGGATGATGACCAATCCTCCGATGATCGCGCCAACCAAAAGGATTAGCAAGGGCTCGAGACTTTGACTGAGGGTGTTGAGTTGGTTGCTGAGTTGAGCGCCCAGAATATCAGCACGTTTATTGAGCATTTCTGGAAGCGAGCCACTTTCTGCTCCAATGCGTAGTAACTGCAATGTTTCTATATCGCATAAAGTGCCATTTGGATCCGCCTTTCTCAATGACTCACTCAGCGGCCAACCTCGAGTTAGGTGTTTAAACACCTCAGCGCTAAAGTCATGACTTAGCCAGTGGTTAGAGGATTGTGCTGTGATGCGTAATGCATCTGGAAGCGGTAATCCAGAAGACAGTAAGTGTCCAAGGGTTCTACACCAATGCGTTAGTGTGGCAAGTCTGAATAAATTCCCCAATACCGGAATGCGAAGAGTGATGCGATCACAGCTTTTTTGTAGGCGTGAGGACTTTAACCAAGCGGTAATGAATATACCAAGCAACACTGCCATCCCAAGAAGTAGTTCTATGTAGAAATTTTCGATCAGGGTGGAGACTGCAATCAATGCGCTGGTAGGAGCGGGTAATTCAGCATGAAAATGCCCGAACACATCTTTAAACACAGGGACAACCCAAACCATCATGACGATGACAAGACCAAAGGAGGTGGCAAGTGTGATGATGGGGTAGCTGAGCGCTTGCTGTATTTTTCTACGCAGTTCAATCTGCTCGGTAAGTTGTTGGCTAATGGTTTTGAGGGCTAAAGATAAATCACCAGATCGCTCACTGACGCGAATGAGGTTAATAAATTCCATGGAAAATTGACCGCCTTGCTCTTTTAGGCAATGGGAGAGGCTATATCCTTTTTTGAGAAGGGTGTGAATGTGCTTGAGCCATCCGAGCCACGACTTCGGAGCTGATTGATATAGCAGTTCAATGGCGTTTAAGAGCGGCAAGCCAGCGTGAAGTAAAGCAAGCAGCTGCTGTGCAAAATGTAGTTGCTCTTGCTTGCTCAGAGTCTTCCGAAGCAAGGGATGCGCTCTTAATGCCATGTGCCAATCTCAGATGCAAGAGAGGCCTCGTTGATGAGTCCAGATTTGACATGACGCATACCAGCTTCATACATATCTAGTCCCTTGATATTTTTATCTTCTAGCAATGTGGTATTGAATATTTCATGCACACCAATTCGTCCCAAGTATCCAGACCCCTTACAGGCCTTGCAATTCATCTGCTCAGACTCATTGAGGCAGTGTTGGCAGAGGGTACGAACTAAACGCTGGGAGCTCACGCAGCGTAAGCAAGAGTCAATCGACTCTTGATCGATTCCCAGGCTTTTGAGTCGGGCTAGCGCCCCTCTAGCATTGCGGGTATGCAGGGTGCTCAGAACTAGGTGACCAGTTTGTGCAGCCTGGATAGCAAGTTTTGCTGTTGCTGTATCTCGAATCTCGCCGATCATGATGACATCTGGGTCCTGCCTGAGTAGGGCGCGAATGATGCTTACAAAATCTAACCCTGCACGAGGGTGATAAGCCACTTGGTTAACGCCAGGTAGACAAATTTCAATTGGGTCTTCGATCGAGCAAAGATTGCGGTGAATCAGGTTTAATTCTCTTAGGCAGCTATACAGTGTGCGGGTTTTACCACTACCCGTTGGGCCTGTTACTAAGATAAGGCCGTTTGATTGATGAATTGCATTACGAAAAATGTCTAGCTGTTCTGGCAGCAACCCGAGTCGATCAAGGCTAAGGCCCTCAATGCGACTTGGCAGAATACGAACTACGGCCTTTTCGCCATATAGCGTTGGCAGTATGGATACACGGCAATCGGTATTGGGTTTGCTGAAATCATGACCAACACAGAGTCGGCCATCTTGTGGGAGTCGTTTTTCGGCAATGTCTAAGCGCGCCAATATTTTGATGCGAGTGATTAAGCGCTCGTGCAGATCAATGGGATAGCGTGATTGGAGCTCTAAGAGCCCATCCACCCGAATGCGTACTAAGGTTTCTTGAAGGCCAGCCTCAATGTGAATATCAGTCGCCCTGGAATGAAGTGCCTTAACGGTGATTTCATGCCAGGTGCGAATGATAAGTGAGTCATCTTGATGGACGCTCAATCTTTGTCGGTGGTAAATGTTGACCGATAAAGCTTGACTGTTTTAACGCCTTGATCATCAAACTGCACAATTTCCATCACGATGCCGGCAATTCGAATGCTGACATCGTGATCAGGAATTGCCTCTAGCTTTTCTAGAATCAGCCCGTTGAGAGTGCGAGGGCCGTCTAAAGGCAGATCTAAATTCAATAGACGATTGAGATCGCGCAGGGAAGAGCTTCCGCTGGCAAGATAAGTCCCGTCTGGCAGCCAGCGAGGATCATTGGAGAGGTTAGAGAACGAAGTGGTGAATTCACCGATTAACTCTTCAACAATATCTTCAAACGTCACCAGCCCAAGGACTTCGCCATACTCATTCACTACCAAGCTCAGGCGTTGTTGATTGTCCTGAAAGAACTGCATCTGTTGCAAGACAGGGGTGCCGCTTGGAATAAAGTAGGGCTCGTTTACCAAGAGTTTAAAGTCTTGATGTTTTAGTTGAGTATGGCCCAGTAAAGACAATGCTTTTTTGACTGACAGAATTCCAATAATGCGTTCGGAGTCCCCATCGCATACAGGCAGCTTATTGTGATAACAGGTTTCTAGTTGTTGAATCACTTCATCGATTGGCCTGGAGAGGTCGAGGATCTCGATCTTTGATCTTGGTGTCATGACATCATCAACCAAGATATTTTCGAGATTAAATAGATTGAGAAGAATATTACGATGATGGTTCGATACAAAGCGATTGGACTCGAGTACGAGGCTACGGAGCTCTTCTTTGCTCATGGCTCTAGTTTCAGTGGAGGCCTGTAGTCCAGATATCCTCATGAGTCCTGACACAAAGCTATTAATAAACCACAGCAAGGGTTTGAGAATGTAAGTGAGAGGGAGAATGAACCAGCCAACGTTAGAGGCAATTTTTTCTGGGAATGCAGCGCCAATGACCTTTGGGGTAATTTCACTAAAAACAATAATCAGTAATGCAACAACCAAGGTTGCGATAGTGAGAACTAAGCCGCTCTCACCAAAAATATGTAGCGCAATCCCGGTCACCAAGATAGGCAAGATAGTATTGATGAGGTTATTAGAAATTAACAATACTGAGAGCAGCGAATCAATTCGCTTTAAGAGTCTTTCTGCTAAAGCTGCTCCTGGGTTACCCCCATTTGCCATGGCGCGAAGTCGGTGGCGATTGGCAGACAGCATGCTGGTTTCGGCCATGGAAAAAAAGCCGGAAAGAGCCAGTAAAAATAAAACTAGGGCGACTTGGGCAATGAAAGGCCAGTCGTCAAAAAAGGTGTCCATCGGTTATGCCTACAAAGAATATGGAAGATTCAATATAGCAAAGTGCCATTTCAGAGGCTATAGCTTTTGTCGTTCGCCCACTTCTGTAATGCTTATAGTTGTGTAAGAATTGTCCTTATGGACTCGCAAGAAAAGAAATCTTTGTCAATAAATGCCCAATATTGCGTTATTAAGGCTCCTTTTGGGCATTTGGGGATTTTGACTGAGATGGTGGATGGCAGCTTGATGTTGTCTAAAATTGATTATTTACCAGCAAAAGTTACATTGAGTCCCCCGGCCAATCAACTGGCAAAAGAGGTGGCAAAGCAGTGCGCAAGTTACTTTAAGAACCCCAACCATCGCTTTGACCTTCCCTTAAAGCCCGCTGGCACAGAGCATCAGCAAAAGGTTTGGAGAGCCACTCAAGATATTCCGCTTGGTAGCACAACAACCTACGGCGGCATTGCTAAGAAAATTCACAGTGGCCCCAGAGCAGTTGGCACAGCATGTGGCGCTAATCCTTACCCTTTAATCGCGCCATGTCATCGAGTGGTTTCGGCGCAAGGTATTGGTGGCTATATGAAAGAAGATTCGCCTGGGCTATATCGCCAAATCAAAATTTGGCTTTTAAAACATGAGGGCGTTCTGTAGTCTCGATCTACTGCTTTGCCCCTAGCTTTCTTAAAGGGCTGCCCCATAAATAAAAAAAGCTTTTGATTAGCGCATTGCTGCTGGCAGCTATTTTTGTAAAGCCGTAGAAAAACCAGACGGTATTTCTCGAGAGCTTTACATCCTCTTTCTGCTGGAAGTGGTCACGTGTAGCAATCTTATTTAGCGTTAGCACCGCAAGACCAAATGCCAAGAGGCAAAAACGGCGCATACCTACTTCCTCTTTAGGTATTAGGAGGATGTAGGTTAAAGAATCAGACAGTTTTTGATAGGCAATGTGAAGCAGGTCAAGCTGACTCAAGTCGGCTGGCTTCCAAGATACCCCTCTTGCGCAATCCTCAGGAGAGTCTTTCAGAATGTTGGTCATTTGTAATGCTTGACCAAATGCGATTGCTAGATTCTCATGTCCTTGAATATTTTTTGAAAATTGGGGGGAGTAATGGCGAAAGATGCTCGTGAGAAGCTCTCCGACTACACCGGCGACTACATAGCAATAGTCTTCAAATTCGGATAAGTCTCTTAAGCCCGCTTCAGTCTGTCTCCCATGAAAACGAGACATCCCCTCAGACATGATGGAAATGCAGCGACTCACGGCCTCTTGATCATGGCTAGAGCAGGTATGCAGAATCCGCAATACCGTTGGGGTATGTGCGATTAAATCCAATTCATCATGATTGGAGTAATTTTTGAGAGCATGGAGACAGGGCTCCACAAAAGACTCAATTGGGGCCCTTTCAAGCACTACATCTAGAAATAATGCCGATAGAATTCTTTTGGCCTCTGGGGTGAGTTCTGCAGCATCTTCTATGGTGTCCACAATTCGACACAGCAGATACGTGTTGCCGACTACCTTTTCAATGATTGGTGGCAGCAGGGGAATAGTGAGTGCAAAGGTGCGAGATACCGAACTTAAGATGGCCTTTTGATAAGCCAAGTCGGTTTGGGAGTTCTCAATCAGCTGATTCACAGGGCAATTATGTCAGACCTCGTTGCCCCAAAGCGATTCAAATTCCTTAACTGCCAGAAATGACAAGGTCATATAATTTGAGCAAATTCACGTGGGAGATCTTGGGCGATGTTGATTTGGTTTGTCATCATCTATTGGGTAGTGTCAGTCGGCATTGGCTTGTGGGCCGCCTTGCGCGTAAAAAATACTGCCGACTTTGCTGCAGCAGGCCATAGCCTGCCTTTACCTATAGTCACTGCCACAGTATTTGCAACCTGGTTTGGATCTGAGACTGTCCTAGGTATTCCGGCTACCTTTCTGAAAGAGGGTTTCGGTGGCATTGTTGCTGATCCATTTGGCTCATCGCTTTGCTTAATCTTGGTAGGCCTATTTTTTGCGCGTCATTTGTATAACCGTCGCATGCTTACCATTGGCGATTTCTTTAGAGAAAAATATGGTCGGACTGTAGAGGTCTTGGTGACTCTTTGTATCGTCGTTTCATATTTAGGTTGGGTCGCCGCTCAAATCAAAGCACTTGGCTTGGTATTCAATGTGGTTTCTGAAGGAAGTATTACGCAGACAGGGGGCATGTTAATTGGTGCAGGTAGCGTCTTAATTTATACCCTCTTTGGTGGTATGTGGGCGGTTGCAATTACCGACTTTATTCAGATGATCATTATTGTTGTTGGTATGCTTTATATTGGCGGCGAGATGGCGACGCAGACTGGTGGCATTGGAGTGGTGATTGAACACGCTTCTGCAGCAGGTAAATTTAATTTCTGGCCAGAGATGAATTTGGCCTCCATTCTGGGGTTCGTTGCTGCCTTGTGCACGATGATGCTGGGTTCCATTCCGCAGCAGGACGTATTCCAGCGTATTACCTCTTCAAAGAACGTAAATATTGCAGTTCAGGCAGCGCTCCTTGGGGGCGTCCTTTATTTCATCTTTGCTTTTGTACCACTGTACTTGGCATACTCTGCAACTCTTATTAATCCCGGCTTGGTTAATCAATATTTAGATACTGATCCTCAGATGATCTTGCCTATGTTAATTTTGAACCATGCCCCCATCTTTGCTCAGGTGATGTTTTTTGGAGCATTGTTATCAGCAATTAAGAGTTGTGCCAGCGCAACTCTATTGGCGCCTTCCGTGACCTTTGCAGAAAATATTGTGCGAGGCTTTTTTAAGCATCTCTCCGATCAAGATCTGCTGAAGATCATGCGGATTACTGTCCTCTGTTTTACCGTGGTCGTCACTTTCTTCGCGATTAATTCCCAACTGTCGATTTTCAAGATGGTCGAGAGCGCTTACAAGGTGACTCTGGTTGCAGCATTTGTTCCGTTGGCTTTCGGCGTCTATTGGCCTCGAGCCAATTCTTTGGGTGGATTGTTGTCGGTAGTGTTTGGCCTCACCATTTGGATTAGCTGCGAGGTCTTGGCACCCAATGCCATCATGCCCCCTCAATTGGCGGGTCTATGCGCCAGCATTGTAGGGATGCTGATAGGTGGTTTAGTGCCCAAGGACTTGCTAAAGGCTATTTAAAGACTCTCAATGGGGTTTATAGCAGTACCATGCCTAAAAATTAGGCAAATATTATTTTGTTGCACTGCAAAATAATCTCCTCTAACATTGCATTAATTCAATATTTTTTATTCTGGTGGAGTTCCTATGAAAATTTGTGTGATTGGAGGGGGCGGCGCTATTGGCGGCTACCTAGCAGTGATGTTGGCGCGAGCGGGTAATGAGGTCACCGTTGTTGCACGTGGCGCCACTTTGGCAGCCATTAAGGAGCGTGGTCTTGCCCTGATCATGGATGACCAGCCAGAGCCATTAGTAGCCGAAGTTAAAGCAGTGGAAAAAATTGCTGATGCCCAAACACCGGATGTCGTCATTTTGGCAGTGAAGGCCCACCAAGTTGAGCCGATTATTCATGATCTTGCTGCGATGATGGGCCCAGAAACTATTTTGATTCCGATGCAAAATGGAATTCCTTGGTGGTACTTCCAAAAACTATCTAGTGAATACAAAGATCATTCTGTAGAAACCGTTGACGCTGGCGGAGTTGCTAAGGGCGCGATTAATCCTGACAACATTATTGGTTGCGTAGTGTATCCCGCAACCTTTACTCAAGCTCCTGGCGTGATTCGTCACGTCGAAGGCAATCGCTTCCCACTGGGTGAGTTAGATGGCAAAGGCTCTGAGCGTATTCAGAAGATCTCAGACATGATGGGCGCCGCTGGATTTAAAGCACCCATCCTGGAAGACATTCGTTCCGAGATTTGGCTGAAGCTTTGGGGCAATATGACCTTCAATCCGATTAGCTCTTTAACTCATGGAACCTTGGAAGGCATTTGCCAATATCCATTGACCAAGGATTTGGCGCGCAACATGATGGCTGAAGCGCAAACCATTGCTGAAAAGCTTGGCGTTACTTTCCGCGTGGATATTGAGCGTCGTATTGCTGGCGCTGAAAAAGTTGGTAAACATAAAACATCCATGCTGCAAGATTTAGAGGCTGGTCGCAGTTTGGAAATTGATGCATTGTTGGGATCTGTGATTGAGTTGGGAAAGATTACCAATACTCAAACGCCTTGCTTAAATACAGTATTTGCTTTGACCAAATATTTAGATAAAAACGTGCAAACCTCTAAAGGCAGTTTGGCTTTGCCATCGGTGTCGGGTTACTAAAATCTCAAGTAATAGTCAATTTTCAGTATTAAAAACCCCTTACTACACACCATAGTAAGGGGTTTTGTTTTAATGAGTTGCTGCTTTTATTCAAAGCGATTATCTAAGCGACCAACACCTTCAATGATGATGCTCACATGGCTGCCAGGCTTCATAGAGCCAACCCCGACTGAAGTGCCGCAGGCAATGATGTCGCCCGCTTGCAGCGGAATATCTTGGGAAATGAGGCTAACTAGTTTTGCCGGTGGGAAGATCATGTCGGCAACTGGATAGTTTTGACGCTCCTGATCGTTCAGAATGGTTTTGATGTGAAGCTTGCTGGGGTCAACATCGGTAGTGATGTACGGGCCAAATGCGCCGAAGGTATTAAAGCTTTTAGAGCGAGTCCACTGCGCATATCCAGGGTCACGATTGAGAATTTCAATTGCAGTGACATCATTGATGCAGGTGTAACCAAAGATAGCCTTAGCAGCTTCTGTTTCATCGGCCTCATGACAGGGTTTGCCGATCACAATGCCAAGCTCACCTTCATAGACTACCTTTCCAGCATAAGACTTTGGAGTACGAATAGTTTGATTGGCCGCTAAGAAAGAATTATTCCCTTTTAGGAAGTACAAAGGCTCTGCAGGCACAGCATGTTCTAGTTTGGTAACGAGAGCATGAAAATTATCCACCATAGCCACCATCTTCGATGGGGTACAGGGGATGTCAATGACAACATCGGCAAGCTTGAGTGTTTCACCTGTTGCCTTGGGTTGATTAAAGAGCTCGCCTGCGTAAACGGCAATGTGATCGCCTTGTACTTGACCGAAACCAACCTCCCCTTGATATTGAAATCTAAGCCATTGAGCCATAATGAATCCCTATACAGTGTTTAATATTTAGATAAGTAACATCTTACAAGGATGCATTCATGGGCAAGCCCTCTGAAATTACTTTTGCGGTGGAACTGGATCAGCCAGTTCGTTATATCGAGCGGACGCGCAACTATTATCTTGGTTTGGGTTACGACACGCCTTATATCTGGGCACACTACGTTGAGACACCATTCACACCCCTTAGTAAGCCGCTTAAGCGGTCAGTCGTGGCACTCATTACAACCGCCGTTCCCTATGATGCTGGTAAGGGTCCTCAGGGCACAGGCGCACCATACAACTCAACAGCTAAGTTTTATCAGCCCTATTGTTATTCGGTTGATGGGGATATTGACCTCCGAATTGCGCACGTTGGGATTGATAGGCGCAATGCCAATATGGAGGACAGTGCTTGTTGGTTTCCATTGGCGGCTGGAAAAAATGCGGTTATCGAGGGGCGCATTCAGGCTCTATCACCTCATTTTTATGGTTTACCAACCAATCGCAGTCAGCGCCATACATTAGAAATTGATGCCCCAATGATTTTGGAAATGCTGCGAGCTGACAAAGTCGATGTTGCCGTATTGATTCCCAATTGCCCGATTTGTCACCAAAGTCAAAGTCTATTGGCGCGCTATCTAGAGGAAGCTGGGATTCCAACAGTAGTCATGGGTGCTGCAAAAGATATTGTTGAGTACTGTGGTGTCCCACGTTTCTTATTTAGTGATTTCCCTTTGGGTAATGCCGCGGCAAAGCCCAATGACCCAGATTCACAAACACTTCATTTTGAATTAGCACTGCGTCTTTTAGAGGGCGCTCCAGCCCCAAGAACCACTGTGCAGTCGCCCTTAACTTGGTCGACCGATCCCGCTTGGAAACTGGATTATTCAAACCTGGAAAAATTATCCGCTGATGAAATCGCACGCTTGCGGGCTGAGGCGGAGAAAGCACGCATCACGGCACGTGAATTAAGAATGAAAAGCGTTGGGGCGTAGCTCGTTTTTAAGTTTGTCTCGTAATAGAGTATTCGCAAAGAGCAAATAAAGCATCTGTTGCTTCATTTTTTGGAAATGCAGCGATGCAGTCCAAGGCTAGCTTAGCTTCACGCTGCGCAGCTGCTTGTGTGTAGTCTAGCGCCCCTGAACTTTGCACTGCTAATAAAATTTGTTCAAAAATATCTTCTGGTAAATCTTGGCTTTGTTCTATTGCTGCGCGCACCAATAGACGTTCTTTCTCACTACCATTCTCTAGAAGATAAATTAACGGGAGCGTTGGTTTGCCTTCGCGTAAATCATCGCCAGCATTTTTGCCCATCTGCGCTGCGCTAGCTGTGTAATCCAATAAATCATCCATCAATTGAAATGCAGTACCAATATGACGACCAAAGGCAGCGGCTTGCTCTCTTTGTGCATCACTTGCTTTGGCCAAAATAGCACCAAGTTCAGAGGAGGCTTCAAATAATTTTGCTGTCTTGTAGCGAATCACCTGCAGGTAACTCTCTTCATTCACTTCAGGATCGTGCATATTGAGAAGTTGCAAAACTTCGCCTTCAGCAATCGTATTAGTAGCATCGGACAGGATTTGCATGACTCGTAAGTCATTGGGGGCCACCATCATCTGGAAGGCTCTGGAATAGAGGAAGTCTCCAACGAGGACGCTAGCAGCGTTCCCAAAGGCAGCGTTGGCGGTCTCTCTGCCCCTTCTGAGGGTGGATTCATCAACGACATCGTCATGTAGGAGGGTAGCGGTGTGTATAAATTCCACAACAGCCGCCATCTCTAAGGTGTGTGCAGTTTCTTTGCCGTTTGCCAGGGCTTTAGCCACTAGAAGTAATAGTGCGGGTCTAACCCGTTTACCACCAGCCTGAATGATATAACCGGAGATTTGGTCGATTAAGGCAACTTTCGAGGCTAAACGGACGCGAATTACCCCATCTAAGGCCTTGAAATCTAAGGCAATTGGGGCCAAAATTTGGCTTAATTCATTGGTTTTGACAGTGCTCGTCATGCAAGATATAATAATGGGCTTAGCTCATCCAGGGTGGATTAGCTTAAACGTAGAATTAATTTGAGGTTTCACACCATGTACGCGGTCATAAAAACCGGTGGCAAACAGTATAAAGTTGCTGCAGGCGAAAAATTGAAAATAGAACAGATACCAGCGGAAATCGGCAGCGAAATCACTCTTGACCAAGTCCTCGCCGTTGGCGAAGGCGCTTCACTCAAATTGGGTGATCCATTGGTTAATGGTGCCGCTGTGATGGCCACTGTCATCTCCCAGGGACGTCACGATAAAGTGACAATCTTTAAGATGCGCCGTCGCAAGCATTACCAAAAGCACCAAGGCCATCGTCAAAATTTCACTGAAATTTTGATCAACACGATTAAAGCCTAATAAGGCAACGGTACATAGCAGGAGAAAGATATGGCACAGAAAAAAGGCGGCGGCTCGACGCGAAATGGCCGCGACTCAGAATCGAAACGCTTAGGCGTTAAAGTATTTGGCGGCGAGCAGATCAATGCTGGCAGCATCATCATTCGTCAACGTGGCACACGGGTTCATCCTGGTGCAAACGTTGGTATTGGTAAGGATCACACTTTGTTTGCCTTGATTGACGGACATGTGGAATTCGGCGTTAAGGGTGCTTTGAAGAAGGCCCAGGTTTCAGTTCTTCCGCGTTCATAAGGCGCCTGACTGAGACACGTTTAATTCAGATTTATTCAGAATTTAACTCTTAGGAACAGGCCTCGCTAGTGCGAGGCCTTTTTTATTCATGAAATTTATAGATGAAGCACGTATTGAAGTCATAGCCGGCCAAGGTGGCGCTGGGAGTGCTTCTATGCGCCGTGAAAAGTTTATTGAGTTCGGTGGTCCTGATGGTGGTGACGGCGGCAAAGGCGGTAGCGTCTGGGCTATAGCCGATCGCAACATCAATACCTTAGTGGACTATCGCTACGCTAAAACACACACCGCTAAAAATGGTGAACCTGGTCGTGGCGCGGATTGCTATGGTCGCGCAGGCGATGATATTGAGTTGCGTATGCCGGTTGGTACCATCATTGCTGATTACGACACTGGCGAGCCAATTGCTGACTTAACGACGCATGGCGAGCGCCTTTGCTTGGCGCAAGGTGGTGTTGGTGGCTGGGGAAATATTCACTTTAAGAGTAGTACGAATCGCGCGCCACGCCAGAAGACCGGCGGTAAAGACGGCGAACGCCGTAAGCTCAAACTTGAATTAAAAGTGTTGGCTGATGTTGGTTTATTGGGAATGCCTAATGCTGGTAAGTCGACTTTGATTACCGCGGTTTCCAACGCTCGTCCAAAAATTGCAGATTATCCATTTACAACCTTACATCCAAATTTGGGTGTAGTTCGAGTGGGCGCTGAGCGTAGCTTTGTTATTGCAGATATCCCTGGATTGATTGAAGGTGCTGCTGAAGGTGCTGGCTTGGGCCATCGCTTCTTGCGACATTTGCAACGTACAGGCGTACTCTTGCACTTGGTTGATATCGCCCCATTTGATGAAAATGTTGATCCTGTGGCAGATGCCAAAGCGATTGTGAATGAGTTACGCAAGTATGACGAAGCATTGGTTGAGAAGCCTCGTTGGTTGGTCCTCAACAAAGTGGATATGATTCCTGAAGAGGATCGTAAAAAAGTAGTTGCTGACTTTGTGAAGAAGTTTAAGTGGAAAGGTCCTGTATTTGAGATCTCTGCTTTGACTGGCTTAGGTTGCGACAAGCTGTGCTATTCCTTGCAAGATTATTTGGATTCTGTACGCCGTGATCGCGATGATGCTGAAGAGCGCGCTGCAGATCCGCGTTATCAAGCTGACGATAAAGCCCCAGATTAAATACTCATTTGATAAGCTCAATTGATATGACAGTGCAAAAAGCAAAACGAATTGTTGTCAAAGTAGGATCAAGCCTTGTTACCAATAATGGTGAGGGCTTAGATCATGCTGCCATTGCTATGTGGGCCGAACAAATGGCTACGTTGTTAGCTGGCGGCCATGAAGTATTAATGGTGAGTTCGGGTGCGATTGCTGAGGGTATGCAACGTCTAGGCTGGACGAAGCGTCCACAAGAAATCCACCAACTTCAAGCTGCGGCTGCGGTTGGGCAAATGGGGTTAGTGCAGGTTTATGAGAGCTGTTTTGCGCGTTTTGATTTACGTAGCGCACAAATCTTATTAACGAATGCTGACTTGGCACATCCAGAACGTAACGCAAACGCTAAGGCCACTCTAGAAACTTTGCTGAAGTTGGGCGTGGTTCCGATTATTAATGAAAATGACACGGTTGTTACCGATGAAATTAAGTTTGGCGATAACGATAATCTTGCAGCTCTAGTTGCCAATCTGATTCATGCAGATTTGCTGGTGATCTTGACTGATCAAGGTGGCTTATTTACAGCAGATCCAAGACGCGATACCGGCGCAACTTTATTAAGTGATGCTGTGGCTGGAGATCCTGCTTTAGAAAAAATGGCGGGCGGTGCTGGTAGTGAACTTAGTAAAGGCGGGATGTTGACTAAGGTCTTAGCCGCCAAAGTAGCCGCTCAAATGGGCACCGCAACGGTGATTGCCTCTGGTCATGAACCTAAGGTATTAACTCGACTATTGTCTGGCGAGAAAATTGGAACTTACTTAAGTTCCAAATCAAACTAGAGATACATCTAACTCTAGTACTGCACCCCAAATGAATTGGTAGGCTTGGTACCACCAGTAAAGCCATTTGGATTAAGTGCCTGAACAATTGTCTTGATGTTTTTCTCTTGCAAGCTGAAGTTGCAAAACGCACCTTGCGCTAAAGAGGCTTGGTAGCGATTGGGTACGTTGCTCTGAATGCCTCTCCAGTTAGAGAGCGGATTTTCTTTCCAGACTTGATTTTCAAATGTTCCGTATAGGCGCCATTGAAAAGAATCACAACGAATGCCCTCATATTGCGCCTGTTGGCCGCCACTAGGATTGGTTAGCACAACAATATAGCGAGTTACCCCATCAGCCCCAATCAAAATCGAATCCGTATCAACCGCAAACTTGAAAACAGTATTCTGAGATACATAGAAGGGCATTAAGGTGGCTTTGTTGGGTGGGTTGAGTGGCATAGCCGTAGCACCTTCTTTAAATACCATGGGTGCAAAAGGATCTAAACCGCTTTCCAAGGGGTCACCTGCACAAGCAATCAAGCCAAGACTCATTATTGCGCTGCAAAAGTAGATCGAAGTACGTCGAAGATGAATGGTCATTTGGGTTTATCTATGGGGTTAGGACTGTTTGAATGCTCTTCGCTGTCAGAATAAAGGGATTGAAAGATTTCAAGCGGGGATCCCCAAGTGAGCTGTTGCATTCTCATGCCCCGGGAGAGGTAACGAGCTAATTCAGAAAGAGCTAGCTGGTAAACCTCACGCTTGAAGTCAATCACTGCATCGAGCTGGATCCAGAAGGGTACCCAGCGCCAGGCATCAAATTCAGGGTGTTCAGAGACACGTAGGTCAATATCGCTATCTAGGCCAACTAAACGCAAGAGAAACCAAATTTGCTTTTGGCCGCGGTAGGCCGCTCGGTGAATGCGCGTGGCATGTTGGCGGCGTAGGTATTCCTCAGGCACATCATAGCGAAGCCAATCCCTAGTGCGCCCAACAATTTGGACGTGTTCTGGCAATAAACCCACTTCCTCATGCAATTCGCGGTACATGGCCTGCTCAGGGCTTTCACCATGTTGAATCCCGCCCTGCGGGAACTGCCACGAATGCTGCCCAACGCGTTTTCCCCAGAAAACCTCGTTACGGCTATTGAGGAGGACAATGCCAACATTGGCTCTATACCCTTCACG
>Ga0194059_1000497_pt1 | contig 18544 bp, 18 predicted proteins | sample SepL6211m_MetaG_FD_163426 | JGI IMG/M metagenome (GOLD analysis project Ga0194059, IMG submission 163426) | Anoxic zone freshwater microbial communities from boreal shield lake in IISD Experimental Lakes Area, Ontario, Canada - Sep2016-L626-11m | ecosystem: Environmental > Aquatic > Freshwater >... | reverse complement strand
TCTTTACACTTGCTAAAAGATGTCTAAATAACTATTTCACAAGAACAATAAAGTATCTGTGGTATTTGTTGGATAGTGGATGAAAGTTAGGGGGTGTAAGGCTTGCAAGGGGCGTTTTTAATACACTAAACCTCACCGCAACACCTAAACATTCTTTTGACGGTACCTTTAACCGCTAACAGAAGAGCTTGGTATATACATTATACGAAACAATTTGGAAGTGGAAGCAAGTTGTATATAGCATCAAGTAAAACACCTTAGACGAAATAAATTTCGCCCTTACACCTGCGTTTGTTCGGGAAGCCGAGCTTACCCCTACGGTCACTTGCGTCCGCTAGGACGGCAACACTGGTGTATACCGAATAGGCCTACGCAGTTTTTTACGGTGCGGGCGTAAGCACAGTAGCTTTGTCTGGCTTACACTTGAAAGCACTTTTATAAGCGGTAACTTTTCGTTCGGGTGCTGCTTCAAAACACCCCGTCAGACTTCGTCTGCCACCCCTCTATAGAGGGGAATCTTTGCTACACCACACGATTACCCTCAATCAAGACTATGCTGTGTTGCTTGGCGTAGTGAATTAGTTCTAGAGTAAAGCCTTTTTTGCTTATCAAGGCATAGTGTTCGGTTCTGCTTTGATTTTGCCAGTCTACATTTTTGGCTTTGGCTTGAAGGGTTTTTAAATCGTGTAGTGTGGTGTGTTTATTGTTCCAAAAAGTGTCACAAAAGAGGATTTGCGAGCTGGATTCGTTTAGGCCAACTAGACTTACTTGATCTTGATTATCCCACCACTGACCAACTTTTTCAAATTCTGGAAGGAGTTTTTTATCTATCGCATCTTGAATAAATTCTGGGGCTACCTGCTGGTAGGTGGTCTCTAAAATCTGATCAAGTTTGGTACTGTAATTTTTAAATAAAATTTCAAAGTTTCCTTCTTCAATCAGGCTCAAATGAGGGAAAACCATGGTAAAATAAAATCTTAAAAAGTAGTCGTTGATGGAATAATTTCCCTTTTTACTTTTTTCCGGGTGCTTGATAGTTACCGGGAGCTCCCTTTTTACAAACTTAAGGCTAACCAGATTTTTAAGGTAAATTGGAAGTTTGGTAGCAGTTAGTCCTGTTATGTTGAGCAGCTCACTGTATTTCAAACTACCAGCTGCTATTGCTTTTAGAATAGATAGATAAATCTTCGGATCATTAAACTCATCAGCAATCAACAAGTTTGGCTCAATGGAAAGAAAAGAATTTTTGGCTAGAATTTTTTTGAGAATATTTTCTTTAAAACTCTTTTTTGTATCCAATTCTTTTAAATAGGCCGGCACACCGCCAACCAAGGCATAGAGTTTAAAAATATCTTCGAAGTCGTTGTCCTTATTGCTGGCGTAAATTTCTTTGAAAGTAAAAGGATTTAAAGAGATTTGGCCAGTGCGTTTTTTGGCAATCGGGGAGGAGGTACTAAATACGTATTTATCCATGTCTGAAATACTGGAGCCGACTAAAATAATCATTACCCTGGTGGTTTTAATTAAGTTTTCCCAGGCGTATTCCAGAGCCGACAAGACGCTTGGATCAGACTGAATGAGCTTGGTAAATTCATCCAAAACTATAATTATAGGCTTTTTTTGGATCTTTAGTTTGCTACCCAGGTACTCAAAAAACTTACGCCAGGAGGGTAGGGCGTTTTTATCCAGGTAGGTGTCGTCAAATTCTGTGGTAAAAATCTCCACCATACTTTGCAGCTGATCTTGCCAAGAACTTTGCGAAGCTAAGTAATAAATATAGGGTTTGTTTTTAAAGAATTCTTTAAGAAGCTGCGTTTTCCCAAGTCGGATTTTTCCTGTTAAACTTAAAAGTTGAGCCTGCGATTTGGACTGTTCGTAGTGATTCTCTAAAATTTGAAGTTCTTTGTTTCTCCCAAAAAACTGCTTTTGATGGTTGCTAAATGGCATATAGTCACATTCTAATTATTAGTTTATACCTAGTCAAATTATAATAATTTAAATTATGTATTATTAAAAAGCCTTTTAAAACGTTTGTTTTTGCTAAAGACAATTTTTCTATTTGGATTTTACTACAGTTTTTCTTGTAAAATTCGTTGACCAATTCCAAAATATATACTCTTTTTATGATGTGGCTAGTTTTTTATTAAAAGTTGCAACTCCTTACAAACAAATTTTTTCCCAAGAAGTGGAGAGTTTGCTAGTGGAAACTGCAACAGGCCAGATTGAAATTTTACCCAATCATGAAGATATACTTACACAGCTATCTTTAGGACTAGGCGAGATTAAAATTAGCGAAAGTGATATTCGATCAATTCTAATAGACAACGGGTTAATTAAGGTGTATCAAAATGTGGTAGAAGTAACTGCAATTAGTTGCCAAATCATTGAAGCCAACAAAAACTCCCTGGTTACTTACGAAGAAGATTTTCACAAAAGACTTACAAAAATGCAAACAATTATTACAAACGCTCTCAAAAATCAAGCTTATTTTACTTCATCTCAAGAGCATATTTACTCTTTTGAAGCTGAAAAATTAGCCAAATTTGAATTATTAAAAGAATTAACCAAAGGTTACTAATTATATATGAGTCAAGGCAAAGTCACACAAATTATCGGTCCCGTAGTAGATATTGAATTTACTTCAGGAGATCTTCCCAAGGTTTACAACTTATTAGTAGCCACTAAGAACGATGGAAAAGATACTTTTAATTTTGAAGTACAACAGCATTTATCACCAACTACAGTTCGTACTGTTGCTCTTGGAGCTATTGATGGATTGAGCCGCGAAGATATGGTTACAGACACTGGTAGTCCAATCATGGTTCCAGTAGGTACTCCAGTTTTAGGTAGAATGTTAAATGTTGTAGGAGAAGAAATTGATGGCAAAGGAAAAATTGAAAGCGACAGAAAACTACCAATCCATAGACAAGCACCTACTTTAGACGAACAATCCAACAAAATTGAAATCTTAGAAACTGGAATTAAAACTGTGGATCTGTTATGTCCTTTTATCAAAGGAGGTAAAGTTGGAGCTTTTGGAGGGGCTGGTGTAGGTAAAACTGTTATCATCCAAGAACTTATCTATAATATAGCTCGTTTCCATCAAGGTTATTCGGTATTTGTAGGTGTTGGAGAAAGATCCAGAGAAGGAAACGATTTATACCGAGAAATGACTGACAGTGGGGTTATTGATAAAACTGCTCTAGTTTTTGGGCAGATGAACGAACCGCCAGGTGCTCGTTTAAGAGTTGCTCTAACAGGTTTAACTATTGCTGAAAACTTTAGAGATGAAAGTGGTAAAGATGTGTTGTTGTTTGTAGATAATATTTTCCGTTTCACTCAGGCTGGAAGTGAAGTATCTGCCTTATTAGGGCGTTTACCATCGGCTGTTGGTTATCAACCAACTCTTGCTGAAGACATGGGAAGGCTTCAAGAAAGAATTACTTCTACAAAATCTGGTTCCATCACTTCTGTTCAAGCTGTATTTGTACCAGCTGATGATTACACTGATCCAGCTCCTGTTACAACTTTCGCCCATTTAGACTCTACATTGGTACTGGAAAGGGCTATGTCTGAGCAGGGACTTTACCCAGCTATCGATCCTTTAGTATCTTACTCCAGCGGACTTTCTCCTGAAATTGTTGGACAAGAGCACTACGATATTGCCTTACAAGTTAAGAAGATTTTGCAGAAATACAAAGAACTTAAAGATATTATTGCGATTTTGGGTATGGATGAATTAAGCGACGAAGATAGAACCACAGTACTTAGGGCTAGAAAACTACAAAGACTACTTACTCAGCCTTTCCATGTTGCTGAGCAGTTTTCAGGTGATCCTGGTTTGTACGTACCTTTATCTGAAACAATCGAGACTTTCAAAAAATTATTGAATGGAGATTATGATGAGTACTCAGAATCCGATCTATATTTGCAAGGAGGTCATACTACTATAAAACCTAAGACTAAATAGACATTATGGCAGATATTCACATTTCAATTAAAGCAGAAAAAATAGCGGAGTTTGGTGGCTTTGATTTTACTAATGCCATGCTTGGCTCAACTATAATTTTGGCTGTTCTGATTATTTTAGGAGTCGTTGTGCAAGCAAGTATTAAAAAAGAAGGCAGACCTAGTAAAATTCAGCTTGCCGTAGAATCTTTTTATCAGGTATTAGATGATATCGTTGTGCAAAGTCTGGGTTTTAAATCGGCTAGAAAATATGTTGGCTTGGTAATTGTTTTATTTTTATACATTGTTTTGGGAAGCTGGTTTGGTTTGATTCCTGGAGTTCTAAACATAGGTTTTTACGAACATGATGTTTTCGTACCTTTTACCAGGGCTCCAACTACTGATTTGAACGCTACAACTGCCTTAGCAATAATTGCTTTTCTAACTGTACAATATTCTGGATTTTCTTCACTTGGTTTTTTTGGATATATGGGAAAATTTTTCACTGTAAAAGGTGGAGCGATGGGTAGTATTCTGGGTTTATTTGAGCTAATTTCTGAATTTATTCGTTTGATTTCATGGAGTTTTAGATTGTTTGGAAATATTTTTGCTGGAGAAGTCTTGATTGTAGTACTATCATCTTTAACTAAATTCTCAGGATCAGAAGGCTCAGTATTAAACTATATTGGGGTACCTGTTCCGAGTCTAATTATAATGCTCGAGTTTTTAGTTGCAATTATCCAAGCCTATGTATTCGTAAACCTAATGACTGTGTTTGTATCGATGGCTGCTGAACCAGCTCATCATGAAGACCACAAACCAAAAAAATCCATGACAGACAAAGTTCAACCTATTGTTAACAATTCTTAACATTAATTTTTTTTCAACAATTTTATTATATTATATATATTTATGACAGCAGAAACATTCAAACAACTAGCATTTGCAATCGCCATAGGTGCAGGAACAATCGGACCAGGAATCGGAATCGGATTAATTGGAAGTGCAGGTGTACAAGCAATTGGACGAAATCCTCAAGCTGAAAACAAAATTAGGGCATCAGCTATTTTATTCATTGCCTTTGCTGAAGCTTTAGCCATCTTTGCTTTAGTAGTAGGTTTTATCATCAACTTTGTTTAAAAATTTTATCACATTTATTATATGGAAGGTCTAGGAATTCAATTACCCCAAATAGTTTTTTATATAATCAGCTTTTTAATAGCCATGTATGTACTAAACAAATTTGTATTTAGCCCGGTCGCTAAAGTCATGACAAAAAGAGAACAAGAAATTGATGCTGCTCTAAAAGCTAAAGAAGAAGCTGACAGTAAAGTAGCCCACATCGAAGCTGAATCAGAGGCTATTATTAATAAAGCTAAAGAAGAAGCTAGAAGCATCTTAGATAAGGCGGCAACTGAAATTGAACCACAAAAAGAGTCAATTTTGAAAGCTGCTCATCTGAAAGCTGAAGAAATTGTAGCCTCTTCTCATAAACAGAGCCTAGAAATAATCGAAAGTGCTAAAGTTAACGCTGATAAAGAAGCTGTTGTAATTTTGGAAAAGATTGTTAAAAAGTCTCTTTCAAACCTACATATTTCCGAGGATATTGCTAATCCAGTTTTACATAAAATAATTGAAAGAATTTAATATGATCCACGTTACCTCATCTTCGGAATTAAATTACGAACTCAAATCACTTTTAGAGCAGAAACTTAAAAGTAAGTTTGGAGATTTAGAAATTCAATATGCTGTTGATCCAAAATTAATTTTAGGTTTGACAATTAAACTGGATGATGAGGAATACTACTCAAATTTAAATTACGAAATTAACTACATTTTAAGCCAACTACTGAAATAATTATGTCACTTTTGAATACAATCGGTTCTAGAATTGATGAAATAAGCTCTGCCCCATCAGAGGCCAATGTTGGAATGATTACATCTGTAAAAGACGGAGTTGCCATTGCCGAAGGTTTGCAAGCTGTTAGCTACAATGAAATTGTGCAAATCCAGGTTCGAGATGATAAGTGGATAACTGCTGTAGCTTTCAACCTAGAAACACATTCTACTGGTTTGTTGATTTTAGAAGATTACTCAGAAGTGGCAGCGAATCAGAAAGTAATTGGAACTAACCAGATTCTAAGTATTCCAGTAGAAGATTCTATCTTGGGTAAAGCTGTAAATGCTATTGGTCAGATTTTAGAAGCTGGTCAGGCTATAAACATGTCTAAGGCTGTATTGATGCCCTTGGAGAAAATTGCTCCTGGAGTAATGGATAGGCAGCCTGTAACCAGACCTCTTCAAACTGGAATTTTGGTTGTAGATGCTTTAGTTAACGTTGGTCGAGGACAGCGAGAGTTGATTATCGGTGACAGACAAACTGGAAAAACTACAATCGCAATCGACACAATTTTGAATCAAAAGGGCAAGGACATGATTTGTGTTTACGTGGCTATTGGTCAAAAACAATCTAAGACAAAGCAGATTATTGAAAAACTTCGAGCCACTGGAGCAATGGAATACTCTGTAGTTGTAAGTGCTTCTGCTAGTGATCCTGTTGCTTTGCAGTATTTGGCTCCTTATGCTGGTGTATCTATTGCTGAATACTTCATGGATAAGGGTAAAGACGTTTTGGTAATTTATGATGATTTATCAAAGCATGCTTGGGCTTATAGACAGTTGAGTTTGCTATTTAGAAGGCCACCAGGTAGGGAAGCTTATCCAGGAGATGTTTTTTATCTACATTCCAGGCTTTTGGAGAGGGCTGCTCAGCTTAGCGATGCTAAAGGTGGGGGTTCAATCACAGCTTTACCAATTATCGAAACCCAAGCAGGTGACGTATCAGCCTATGTTCCTACAAATGTAATTTCCATTACTGATGGACAGATTTTTTTGGAAAGTGATTTATTCAACTCTGGTATCAGACCTGCTGTAAATCCAGGTATTTCGGTTACTCGTGTTGGAGGAAGTGCTCAGCCTAAGAATCTAAAGAAGGTTTCAGGAAGTTTGAAGCTGGAGCTAGCTCAGTACCGAGAATTAGCTGCCTTTTCGAAATTTGGAGGAGACTTGGATAAAGAAACCGAAAAGAGGTTAATCCATGGCGCCGCTGCTACTCAACTTTTGGTTCAAAAACCAGCTAAACCTTACGCTCTTGGTGAAGAGGTAACGATTATTTACGCTGGGAATAAAGGTTATTTGGATAAATTACCAGTTAAAAATATCGAAAAATGGCTAGTTGATTTAGTCGATTTTATAAATAAGTTTTACTTTGATCTAATGATTGAATTAAACAAAGGGATTTGGAAAGACGAACTAGAGGCTCAGGTTAAAGAAGCTATTGAAGAATTTGTTCAAAGCCAAGCTAAAAGTTAGTCCTGATAATATTTTATTATAAATTTTCATTGTCACGTGCCTTCGATTCAACAACTCAAACAGCGTATAAAATCAGTCCAAAGCACAAGTCAGCTGACTAAGGCCATGCAAGCTGTGGCTGCGTTGAGGTTTCGAAGGTATCAAACCCTTTCTAAATCAGCACAATCTTATTTTGATCAAATTAAGGATTTAAATAGTTTGGCCCTTGCTAGTTTTTCCAATCTTAGAGACAACAAGTTTTTTGGTGAATCAAAGCCCGGTAAAACTTTAATGGTTATTGTATCGCCAACCAGGGGTTTTTGTGGAGGTTTGCACCGTTTAGTGACTTTAAAAGCTTATAAATATTTAGAGGATTTAGGCCTAAAAACAACCGATAGTGATCAAGTTAATTTTATCACCTTAAATAAGCCTGGTTACAAACAAGCTAGTAGACTTGGAGGTGAGATTTTAGCTGCTTTCAACGAACTTTCAAAATCCCCTGATAGTCTTGAAATGCTGGCCGTTTCAGAAACTATTTTTCGATTTTTTAAAGATCCTAAAGAAAATTTTTCTACTGTTTACTTCTCTTTTGTAGATGAAGCTGGAAGTGTTCAGGTCAGTCAACTTCTACCTTTTGTTGGTATTGAAGAATCTCAAAACCCCACTGTGATTGATATGGACGAAGAAAAATTTTTAGAAGAACTTGTTCACCAGTATCTGCACGCCCAACTTTTTGCCGCCCTAACTTCTACACAGCTCAGTGAAGAAAGAGCTAGAATGGTGGCGATGAATCAAGCAACAGACAATGCAAAAAAACTGACAGCAACTCTTAGATTAACCTACTTTAGAGCCAGACAAACTAAGATTACTCAAGAGATGAACGAGATTAGTAGTAATTTGGTGTAGAGTGTAGAGCCCTAAAACCCCAGTCGACTGCGTCGCCAGCCCCTTGCAAGGGGCATTTTTCACTTATACTAACCTCCCTCGCCCATAGGGAGAGGGCCGGGGTGAGGGGTGGTAGCAACGAAAGGATATTAGGAGTTGTAAATGACGTAGGGGAATGCTTGCCATTCCCGCGGCTATATTACTTTGTGAACTGCATACTCTACCTCTTTTGCTTTCTCCACATTCATTTTTGCTTGATCAAAAACGAACCAAAAAATCAAGTCCAAACAAAACTCGCTCCACGCTCAAACAGTTGTTTGGACGACACCTTAAACTGCTAACTTACAATATTGACATTTACGTGAGGAAAATCAACTCCTAAAGCATGCTAAAAAATATCCATATACAAGGATTTAAGGCGATTACTAAAGAATTACAATTGAATAATTTGGCTCAGGTTAATTACCTTATTGGGCCTAATGGGAGTGGGAAGAGTAGTGTGTTGGAGGGGGTGCATCTAGCAAGGATGATTGTAAATCGAAGGTTTACTAAAGGTAATGGCTTTGATTACTTCAGTAAGCTTGAAAACACTGCAGGCTTAAACAACCAAGCAACTGTGATTGTGTTAAAAACCTCAAATTTGTTAAATGGAGAGATTTCTTTCGGTCCTTTTATTCGTGAATCAATATCTGAAAATAATTCATTTTGTGACGCATATTACAATAATAAAAGAAACCAAGATCAGATTAGTCAGATCGAAAAGATTCTGAGCTGTGAGGTCACTGAATTCGGTTATATTACAAATAACTTAAAGTGGATTAACCCAGCTATATTTGATTATCTAATTGAAAATCCCACCGCTTTTTCCTACTCAAGAAGCCATGAATCTAAAATAATAGATGGCCAGACAATAAAAAAGGTAAATATTAAACCCAATCAACTTTCAAATCGGGAGAATCTTTTTTTTGGACTTAAAAATATATTCAGTATCTTTTTTAAAACCATGGGTTTGGGTAAAAATAGTGGTAGCTATGATAGACGATATTGGCTCGGTAAGGAAGATTTTTTAAAAGAAAGAAGTGAGTTATTAAACAATTTTGATATTAAAGATATGGATGTAATAGATAAAGACAATGATTATATATATTTTAATAATGACCATTTTTCTTCAGGTGAATGCTCTTTGTATGAGCTTGCAGAATTTAGTATGCTAAAAGACTCAAAAAATATAGATTTCCCTAAAATAATGTTAATTGATGAACCAGAAGTTAATCTACACCCAGATTGGCAAAAAAGGATTCCAGCAATCCTGAGTGAAATAGCATTAAAATTCAATGCACAATTCATAATCTCCACCCATTCCCCCTTCATAATAAACGCAGCACTAGAACAAGATCGGGAGAGGTTGGAAAATCTAACTGATGAAGATAAAAAGAATTTTACACCAACTCACAAAGTTTATCATTTGGAAGGTGGTACAAATACAATGAAAGACGGTGAGGGAATAACTGCTCAAAACTTTTCTGTTAGTGGGGTTGATAATATTTTTAGTTCTATTGGAGTGCAGCCCTCGGATTTGCTTTTTGCTAATGGGATTGTTTGGGTGGAGGGGCCGAGTGATGCGATTTATATTGAAAAGTGGCTTGAGATGTATTCAGATTTAGAAGAAGTTAAATCGGCCAACAAAAATTACAAACCTCGAAAGGGTAGGGATTATAGTTTTCAGATGTTAAACCTTTTTACGCTGAATAATATTGGAGCTGATACATCGTTTTGGAGTGATCCAAAAAGCGTTGAGGAAGCTATAAATCTTTTAGAAATCAATCGTAAATTTGTAGTTATAACTGACAATGACGGTTTGTTTGATGATAATTTTGTGCCTAAAGATCTTGGTGACTATAGAACAAAAACTAAAGTTGAGTTTTTAGATAAAATTAAATCATTGAAAGTGGAAACATCTAGCTTAACTTATGATGGGAAATATATAGAAAAAGGAATTGAAAAGATGTTGTTTTGGATTGCAAGTCCAAAGTATTATACGATTGAAAATTATTTAAGAAAATATGTAGAAAGTAAATTAAGTGTTAAACCTAAATTCTATTTGAATAATCCAGAATCAAACAAAACTAAAAAGTCCCATATAAAAACTATTTTTAGAGATTTAAGTGGAGAGCCCAAGGGTCAATTTGTAGTTGCAAAAGCACACTATTCCAAGCAAATTTGCCACCAACCAGACCTTAAATTTTCTGATTTTTGTGATAGGGATGATGAGCTTTATAGTAAAATTGAGACACTCTACAACACAATTAAATTATGGAATGAGTAATCGCTCGTAATTCCCCTCTCCCTGGGGGTATCGAGATATGCTAATTTGCCCCTTGCGAAGGGGCTGTCACGTAAGTGACTGGGGTTATTGAGGTAATTCGCTTGAAGCACTGTGTGAGGTGTAATGCTACAAAACACCCCGTCCTGCTTCCGCAGTCCACCCCTCAAGAGGGGAATCTTTAAGTACCCCTATTTAGCGGTGAAACCGAAGGTTTCGGGGTAGTGCAGCACTTGCGGTCGCTTGCGACCATTGGTTACAACTTTGTCCGAATAGGCCTACGCAACCTTTTGCTGTGCGGGCGAAGCAAAGTAACCCCAGTCGCCCTATCGGTCGCCAGCCCCTTCGCAAGGGGTAATTTTAGTTAATTCTTTGACAAATTCAGCTATACAATTCCTATTTGCTCTATGTCTAATATCGTAACCGTCCTGGGTGCTTCTGGAAATGTTGGAAAGCTTTTAGTGCCGTTTTTGGCTGCAAAAGGTTATCAAGTCAGAGCAGTAGGTCGGAGTCTCCCAAAATTTAAAGAAAGTAATGTTGAAAATCTGACAATTGATTATGAGAGTCAGGATGATTTAAATAAGGTTTCAAAAGACTCGTCGGCGACTTATATGCTTATTGGCCTTGAATACAAAACCAGTGTTTGGCAGCAGCAGTGGCCTCAGCTTGTTGAACGAATTATTGAGTCGGCTAAAGTCACCAAGTCAAAGCTCGTCTTTTTTGATAATGTTTATGCTTATGGATTAGTTGCTGGGCCAATTACCGAAGAAACTCCTATGAATCCTGAGACTAAAAAAGGAGCTGTTCGTAAAATCTTGGATGAATTACTTCTGAAGGCTATTGCTAAAACGGAAATCAATGCAGTCATCGCTAAGTCCGCTGATTTTTACGGGCCTGGAATTACCACCTCTGTTATTGGTGATAGATTCTTTGACTTGATTTTGAATAAAGACACTTTTGAGTGGTTTGGAAATCCTGAAAAAAAGCACAACTATACCTATGTAAACGACATCCCTGCAAGCTTGGAAGCTCTTGCTACGAGTGATTTTACAGGAAATATTCACCTGCCTACAGGAAAGAGCCAAACTGGTTTGGAGTTTAAAATGTTGGTTGAAAAATTAACTGGCAAAACTTTGAAATTAGCACCGCTAAGGCAATCTACAGCTTGGTGGCTTGGGTTATTTATGCCAATCCTGAAGGAGTTGCATGAGATGATGTATCAAAGTGAAAACGACTACGATTTTAGCTCTGCAAAATTTGAAAAGCTTTTTCCTGAGGTTAAAACCACCAGCTATGAACATGGTTTTAAGGAAACATTGGAGTGGTATAAGGCTAATTTAAAAAAGTAGCTTAGCTGCCTCTATTTTTAATCTGGGTTAATTTTTCCCGGCTTGATAGTTTTTTGTTAGCTTGATCAAGTCTACCTTGAATGTCTTTGTGCCACTCAAAACGTAGCTCCCAAAACTTTTTCCAATCAAAATTAAGTTTCGGGGTGTTGTTTTCTGGAGTGTTGTTAAGTTCTGGTGCTGAAGTTGACTCCCATATTACTTTGATTCCATTGGGTAAAATTATGCTTGAATCAATACCAGAATCGTTTTGTATTTTAACTACATGACCAGTGTCACTTTTTCTCATAAATCCATAACCTACCATATAACCAGAATAATTATCAGAAGCTAACTTTACTTCTTCTGCCCTAGGATTTCCCCAGGCTTGATTTAGAAATTCAGAAGAACGAATAACACCGCCCATTGCCTGTAACTCTAAATGGAAAGGAGGGATTTTGTCTGGATCTAAATATAATAGCCATTCTGGAACGTTATATTTTGAATCTAAAAACATGGCCTGGTTGACTGTGTATTGTCCGTTTGGTGACAAAATCTCAAGCCGTCTGGCAAACTCTTTGGCAAACATTACTGATCCTAGGGCCATTTGAATTGGATTGATTTGGTTTTGAAGAATATGAGGCTCGTTTTCCAGCAACTTCGCTCCGCTACCCCATGCATGAAAACTTTCATTACTAGAATCTTTACCATCTTCCAAACAGCTTGGATCTGGATGATAGCCATCCTGACAATTACCTGCAACTAAGTGTTCTCCTTGTTCATTACTATAATCTTCAAACAACTCATTCCTTAATCTAATTTTTAGGGTTCTGCCATTTTTTGTAACCGCCAAAAACTCACCGCTTTCCTCAATTTGAAAATCATTAATTTCCAGATTAGCTCTTAAGGCCTTAAACGTTAGAGGGTTGATATCGACAGCGTCTAATATTATTCGATCAAGATCTGGCTGTGTAAAACTAGAATCTTCTTGTAAAAGTTCATGAGCTAAAAGTACAGTGTAAACTCCTGAGCCAATGCCGTAATCTGCTACTACAAGGTTTCCTTCTAAGCTCAAATTTTGCTTAAGACTATTAATTGCAGTATCTACATTGTATCGCCACATTATTCCTTGTTCACTACTGCACATTTCCAAAAGTCTGAGTCTATCTTCGCCCTTGAATGGTAGCTCTGTTTCAGCACCATCATAAAACGGTCCAGAGTTAGTTGTAATGATTATACTGTTGGGGAATGTTACTGTTGAATAGTGACGATCAGCTTCTTCGATAGGGGGAAAAAGTTTTCCAAGCTCGGGGTTAGCTATAATTTTTTGGATTAATTCAACCCTGTCAGGATAGCTTATTTTGGCTAATAGCTGTGAGACTTTGGCTTGTTGCGTCGGTAAATCGTCTTCGGTTATTTTAAGTTGAATTTGATATAAATATTGTCTTAAAGTGAACAAACTCGAATTCGATTCAGGCTGTAGTTTACCTTCTATCGTTCTAAGTTCTAAGTTTTGTTGGGGTTCTTGAAATAGCTTCATACACAACTTCAAAATCATACAAAAAGCTTTTTTAAAATAAGAAATGTTAAATTAATTTCTTATATGCCATTTTATCTTATTAAATAATTGATTAAAATTAGTTTTGATGTTAAAATATTTTACATATAAAAATATTACATGACTCAAGATTTAATTTTTGAAATAGCCAAAGACTTGGGACTGGATAAATTTCATGCTGATCTGTATTCAAAACTGCTGGAAATTCAAGACCCAACCATAGCAGATTTAACCCGTGAATTGGGTGTGTATCGGTTAAAAATTTACCAAGGTTTGGATAAACTTGAAAAGGAAGGTTTTTTGGAGATCGATGATCAGGATTCCAAATCGGACAAAATTACAGGCATAAAGCTTACTTCTCCAGGCACAATTTTAGCAAAACTAAGACACAAAAAAGTCCAAATGGAAAGACGCACTCGTGACTTTGAAGAGCTTATGCCAGAGCTACTAGGCAAATATTATCAAAAGGACAGACATCCTGAAGTTCGTATTTTTAATGGAAAAAATCAATTTTATCAGCTTTTTAATCAAACTTTAACCGAGTTTAAGGATGAAATTTTAATCTTTGGGGAGCACGAAGATTTTTATAATATTGTGGATTTTGATTATTACTATCAAAACTGGTGCCTACCGAGGGTTGAAAAAAAGATACCTGTAAGGGTGCTAGCCTACAAGCACTTTCAACTAAAAGATTTGGATAGGATTTCAGACAAGCAATTTAGGCAAATCAAGTGGCTTCCAGACAATTTAAAAGTGCCAGGTTCGATGTGGATTTATGGAGCAAAAGTAATATTTTGGAATTCAGTACTGCCCAAGGCTGTTTATATAGATGACTTGGTGATAGCAAATTTCTGTCGAAGTATCTTTGAAGCTGCTTGGGTTAATCAAGGGGAGGAAGAGACCTCCAAACTAACTCAAAATTAGCTTTTTGGAAGTCTAGTATCTGTTTATCCTCAATAGTTACAGCCTGAGGGATTAAGGTGTTCCAAAAAATAACCCGGTTTTTAGTTATCCAGATAGTGCCAGGTTGCAAGTTATCTTTAGGTAAAAACTTTGAAGTTCGAAGTTCTTGTTTGTCCCTCTTTAAAAAATTAATAAAATATTTATCATTCTCAAATTCATTTTTGAAAATTGCTCGAACTAAAACACCCTTTTGCACCCTAGGAACAGCCCAGCTCTCATAGTATGTAGGCATATCGATTAGATTATAAAAATCTCTGCCTTCTGAGTATATTAAAATTTCATCATTTTGCTCTGACTCTTCAAGCGTCCTATAAAAAAGGTTTAAAAACTGTACTTTTCCTTGATAAACCTGGGTCAAGGGTGTTTTCCTATTTGAAAAATAACTTGCTTGAAAAGTAGGTAATGCTTCGGCTAGTTTTTCTTTAGTTATCTCAAGACCGCTTATTTTCTGGTTTAAAAGACGAATAACCTTACTCGGCGACTCAATATTGCTGAGCTGTCCACGTTTTCTCTCAACCAATCCCTTGACTTCCAATTCTTCAATTCCGTCATAAACCCTTTGGCGGTAGGTATCTAATTTATCAGCAATTTTGGTAATATTTAATTCCTGATCTTGGATTAACTCTGTATATAATTTAGCTAAAAAGTCTGAAAGACCTAAATCTAGAAGTGACTGGTGTAAAATATTAACTTTCATACTGTAAGAAAAAATTTACTGTAAAAATATTACTTTTATATTATTCTTTAAAATTAAGTATTTTTTTTAAGTTGTAAATTAAATTTTACGAAAAAATTTGTTTTAAGTGTATTTTTATGATTTTAAAAACCTACTTTCACTTACGAAGGTTTATTTTTTATGTCTAAAAGCAAACTAATTTCAGTAATAGCAGTTTTAATTATAATTGCTGCTGCGGTCTTTTCTTATTTCAAATTTTTTAAAACCAACGGTAACGTTTTAGGCACTAATGACTCTTCGTATCAGTTAGGAGTTGTTTCACCATTAACAGGTGACGGTGCTAGCTTGGGACAACCTTACGTAAATGGCCTTCAAATAGCAGTTGATGAGGTTAATTCCAGAGGAGGTATAAATGGCAAAAAAGTTTTACTTCAAGTTCAGGACGGCAAGTTTGATTCAGCCGTTTCAGCCGATAGTGCTAATTTTTTAGTCAATTCCAAGCAGGTTGATTCATTATCAAATATTTTCTTCTTACCGGCTCAAAGTGCCAGTCAACTGGTTGGTAATAGTGGTGTCCCTTTTCTTTATCAGGCCTACCCAACTTCAATTCTAGATACCAACAAAAATGCTTTTAAATTAAACTTTGACCCTGTTCCAGGTTGTAAAGATCTAGCTAAATATGCCCTGCAAAATAATCAAATCAAAAAGTTGGGGCTGCTAATGGCTAAGGTCGAGTATGGGGATTTGTGTGTTAATAGTTTAAAGCAATCTGGCATAGCTTTTAATGAATATAGATACAATTATGGCGAGACAAACTTTGAAGCCTTAATAAGTAAGGCTCAATCCGAAGGGGTAGATAAATTTATGGTAATTGGAATAGACTTTGAATTTTTAGCTTTATTCAAGCAGATTCAAAGTTCAAATAGCAAAATTGGTTTATTATGTGTTATTTCAAGTGAATGTATTACGCCAAGTGTTCAATCTGCAATTAATCCAGATATTTTGAATAATACTTTAGGAATAGATTTTACTCCTATTTCACAAAATACCGAATTTAACAAAAAGTATTTGGCTAAATATCCAGGTAAGTCTTCTACTTCAGATTTTAGTTATGGGGCTAACGGTTATGAAGAGGCTCAGATTCTTTTTGCAGCTTATAAAAAGTGTCAACCTGGACAAAGACAGTGCATCTCAAGTGCAATTCAAAATCTAAAAGAAGGTGATTATGATAATTCAGCCATTGGTTCTAAAGGTTTTGAAAATAGAATATTGAAACTGCAAAATACTATTTATCAATACAACAACGGACGATGGTATAAAGTATAAACTTATAAAATGCTTTTAATTGAAAATCTATCTAAAAAATTTGACCATCTAAAAGTTTTGGACGGCGTCAGTTTGCAGATTAAACCAGGTCAAATTGTCGGACTTTTGGGGGCTAATGGGGCAGGTAAGTCAACCCTTATCGATGTTGTATGTGGCCCTATAAAGATGGATTCTGGTTTGGTTAAACTAAACGGAACCGATCTAACAAAACTGTCTATTGCCTCCAAAGTTAAATTGGGGCTTTCCAGAACTTTCCAGTACAATGGGCTTTTTAAAGAAATGACAGTATTTGAAAACTTTTTACTTTCAAAATATGCCAAGCTGAATACTTTTCAGACTCTTGTATTGGACTTTGGTCGAATTTTGCCTTTAAATAGGAATAAAGAAATTGCAGAGCTAGCAGATTTGTTAAATAATTTTCAACTTGAGGTAGAGATAAATAAAAAGGTTGGGAAATTAAGTGGTGGTCAGAGTAAAATTCTGGAACTAGCCATGGTTTATCTACGGCAACCAAAGTACATTCTCATGGATGAACCTTTAGCTGGAGTAAGTAAAAAGCTAAAAACTAGAGTTTTAGTTATTCTAAAGCAAATGGCTGATTCTGGTATAGGGATTCTATTAATTGAACATGATACTGAGTTTGTTATTTCTTTAAGTGATAAGGTTTGGGAACTAGATGGTGGGCGATTATTTCGGGGTTAGGCTATGTTTATGGATATATTTTTGTTAAATTCTATTCTTTCAAGAGTTGGGCTGTATTATTTTTTAGGGCTAGCTTTTAGTTTAGATTTTCGAATACAAAAGTACTATGATTTTAAACTTTTGGCTTGGATTTTAATAGTTGCATACTTTTTTGTAATAGAAAATCAAATAAACCTTTTAAATTGTATTTTGCTAGTTATTACCGTCAGCCTTATCAAATGGTTGATTGGAAGATATGAAGTTAAAATTTTTAGTTCGAGATTAAATTTGTTACTAGTTTCAATTGCAACATTAAATATTGTTCGCAATCTATTAATAATCTTTTATAGCGGACGAGCCCAGAGTATCGCAATAAATAGTGGTAGCTTTTGGAGTCAAACTTGGTCATTTTGGATTGCAGTTTTAATCGCTAGTGCAAGTTACTTTTTAAGACCAACTCTTTTGGGAAAAAGATTCCAAGCACTAAACTTTAACTCCAGCCTGTATTTCTCCTTTGGATATAGCAGCAACTTACTTGAATTATTTAGATCATTTTTAATCGTCTTTTTACTTTCGCTTACAGCATTTTGGCTTGTATGCTATCGTGGAATAACCCCAGCATTAAGTATCAATTATTTTCTGTTAGCTATAGTTGCGTATACTTTGAGCACTAGGCTTTTGGGCAGGAATTTGTTACTAGCTAGCTTAATTGTGGTACTTCTAGATTTTATGTTAACTGTAATGATTGGTTCGGCTTATAAAGATGCTTTACTTTTTTTACTAGTAGTACCTTTGCTACTAATTTGAATTAATGGTTTGAACTAATATTCGGATTTCTAATCAATTAAACCTCAATCATGACCAATTATTACTATTATTTAACCTTCATAAGTTTAATATTTGCAGTTTTAACTCAGTCGCTTCAGCAGTCTTGGTTCTATAGTAAGAAGCTAAATTTTGTAGTTACAGGTATCAATTTAATGTCAGCTTATCTACTGATTAATTTTATTAAATTAACTGGTTTTAACCTATTTTGGACTGTTTTAATAGTGCTTTGGTTAATTTTTATTTTTGGTCTGGTATTTTTTGGAATTTCTCAAAAGCTCATGGATCAAGAGTTTATAGTCTTCAGCCTGGCTGTGAATCAAGCTATTATTAATTTAAGTCTAAATCTTACTCAGTTTACCGGTGGTGCTTTTGGATTGGCTTTTACATTGAATGATACAGTTTTGAAAGATCAAAAATTTGCTTTAATACTTGTTTCATTAGGTTTAGTGGCTATTTTACTCGTCCAGTTTTTATTTTCTCGATCAGTGTTTTCAAAAACTATTATGGCCAAAAGCCAGTCCGAAAAGCTTACAGAGAGTTGGGGGTTGCAAGTAAAGCGGAGGGAAACGATTTGGCTGGCTATTTTGGCAACTCCCCAAATTTAGTGTAAGTTAAGATTTGTTGTGCTTCATTGATTAATAAATTTAGTTAGTCTCTCTTCAAATAATATTGTCAATTGA
>Ga0194059_1000496_pt1 | contig 18551 bp, 21 predicted proteins | sample SepL6211m_MetaG_FD_163426 | JGI IMG/M metagenome (GOLD analysis project Ga0194059, IMG submission 163426) | Anoxic zone freshwater microbial communities from boreal shield lake in IISD Experimental Lakes Area, Ontario, Canada - Sep2016-L626-11m | ecosystem: Environmental > Aquatic > Freshwater >... | reverse complement strand
GGGGTGCAGCCGCGAAAGGGCAGCCGCATGTTGTTGGAGGCGTTCGCGCGGTCTCGGGCACGGCTGCCGGACGGGGCGCTGCTGGTCATCGCCGGGGGCGATGGCATCTATGCATCCGATGCGTACGACGTTGCCTGGCGGGATGACGCCTCCCGCCTGGGGCTTGTGGTTCATGAGGGCCCCGATGCTCCGACCGGGGCGCACGTGGCACGTATTGGTGTGGTGGCAGACGACGACATGCCCGTGCTCTACCGTGCATCAGACGTGTTGGCGTTTCCGTCCACGCGGGAGGGCTTCGGGTTGGTGTTGCTTGAGGCCGCAGCCGCCGGACTTCCGGTGGTCGTCAGCGACCTGCCTGTGTTCTCGGAGTTCATGGAGGATGGCCGGGACTGCCTGATGGTGCCGGTTGGTGATCCCGCAGACCTGGCCAATGCGCTGGCACGCGTGATGAAGGACCCGGCCCTGCGGGATGGTCTGGTGGCCCGTGCACATGAGACAGCCGCTCGGTACTCGTGGGGTGAGACGGCCGCCCGCAACGAGGCGGTCTATACGGCCTTCCTCGCAGGGGGCTGAGGTGGCGCACACTCCTGGCGGCCTCGAGGTGGAGGGCATGTTCTCGGTGGTGGCATCGCGTGCATGGCCGGGGTCGGCCGTGGCGGTGTCACCCGACGGTGAGTGGGTCGCCATCGCCCTCCCGGGCCGGGTTGTGGTGGCGCGCCTGCCCGATCTTTCGGATGAGCGCGAGATCCTTGTTGCCGATGTGCGCTCGCTCGTGGCCGTGGACCCCACCCGGCTCGCGCTCGCCCCGCACCGCGGGCTGCTCGTGATTGATGATCCCGCCGGATCGCCGCATGTGGGCGTGCGTGCCCGTGGTGCGGGGCGGGTGCATCTGGCCTGCTCCGGCGATGGTGCCCTGGTGGCGGTGGGCGACCGTGCGGCACTGCCCCGGTCCACCGTGGTCACCCGGGTGGATGGCGGGCGCACCCGTGGCTGGACCGCGGGCATTGTGGGCGCCACCGCGGCTGCGTGGCTCGATCACGGCGACCTCGCGGTGGCGGCGGGACTCGACCTCGTGCTGGTGCGCGGTGGCGAGGAGGAGGCTCGCGCGCAGAGCCCGCTGGGCGAACCCATCACCGCCGTCGCGACCGTGCCGGGAGGGGTGGCCATCGCCGGCGCGGGACCCCGGGTGGTGCTGCATTTCACCGTGGCGCGGGCCGAGCGCCCCACAATTGACGTGCCACCGGGCGGCGGGCGCTCCCTGCAGGTGGGGGATGGGCTGCTGGTCACCGGAACGCGTTCGCTTGGCGAGCGCGTGGTGGTGCACGACCTGACATCGGGCGATCGGGTCGCCGCCATCCGGGGAGTGGCGACGGCTGCGGCAGCCGGTGGCGTGGTGGTGGGCACCGGGCGCGAGGGGACCGTGGTGCTGGCGCGCTGAGGGAGGAGGCCGGTCGGGGATGGCCAACTCGCACCAGATGCATCCCCACGGTTCGTGACCAGGAGGTCTCCCAGTAATGAAGATCAACTCCCGCTTTCGTCGTCCCAGCGCCGCGATGGTGGTGGCATCCACCGCACTCGTCGTGGCACTCGCCGGTGGTGGCGCGTATGCCGCAACGCAGATGAATGGCAGCGATCTGGTCAACAAGTCGGTGAAGAACGTGAAGATCGCCAACCAGGCGATCAACAATCGCACCCTTGCCAGCAACAGCGTGCTGAAGACCACGCTTGCACCAGGTGCCATCACCACGTACCTGCGCTACCAGCAGGTGACCGTGCCCATCGGCACGGCCGGATCGGCATTTCCCAAGTGCGATAGCGGTGACGACGTGACCGGCGGCGGCTTCGGCGGCGTGCCGGATGCCACCTACACGGGCTACAACGCCACGGTGCTGTACAGCCGCCCGGCACTGGCCAATGGACAGGCCCCGACCACCTCCAATCAGGTACCGGTTGGGTGGAATGCCTCGCTTGAGAACAGCTCCACCAACTCGGCCACCTTCCTTGTGTACGTGGTCTGCCTCGACGCCTAGTCGTCGCTCATTCACGTGATGTGACCGGGGCCCCGCCTGATGGCGGGGCCCCGTGCGTTTTCAGGCGGCCCCGAGCGCCCTGGTGATTCGGGCGATGCCCGCCACCTCAACCGGATCGGACTCAAGCGCCGGCACCGTCACCACGTGCGGCTGGTGCAGTGCGATGGTCACGGCGTCAATCTCGTGGCGGTCGGCCCGGGCACGCGCCCGGGCGGCCTCCAGCGCTGCCGTCGCCCGCCGGGCGAGGCCAGCCGGATCGGGGGCCCCGGCGCCACGCAGCAGCTCCTCGAGCCCGTCGGGGGCATCATCGGCCCCACCCGGAACCGGGTGCACCCGGTTCACCACCAGCGCGCCCAGCGGGTAGTGGTCGGCGGTGAGGCGATCCCACAGCGCATGGGCCTCGGCGGATGGCTCGGGCCGCGGCCCGGTGACCACCACGAATCGGGTGTCGTCTGACAACAGCAGTTGGTTCACCGCCGCAGCGCGATCGCTGAAGCCCTGGTACATGCCATCGAACGACAGCAGGAACTCTCTGATCTCGCCGATCAGTTCGGCTCCGGTCAGGCGTTCAAGTACCGACATCACCATTGATCCCCCGGCCTGCAGCGCGCGCCAGCCCATGCGGCCGGCCCCTCCCCGGGGGCCCAGCAGCAGCCGTAACCCGCGACCCTCCACAAATCGGGTCATGCGCTCAGGTGCGTCAAGAAAGTCCAGGGCGTTGCGCGCCGGCGGAGTATCAAGCACCACCACGTCGTAGTCGCCCGAGTCATGAAGCTCGTGCAGGCGCTCCACTGCCATGAACTCCTGCGCACCGGCCGCGGTGCTCGACAGGTGCCGGTAGATGCGATTGGCGAGGATCCGCTCGCGAGCGGCCTCGTCCGGCGCCTCGCGGGCAACCAGCCGATCGAACGTGGCGCGCGGATCGAGCTGGAGGGCATCCATCGTGCCGAGCATCGCCAGGCCAGATGCCTCCACCCGCGCGGCATCCACCCGGTGTGGCATGTCGCCCAGCGCATCAATTCCCAGGGCCGCGGCCAGCCGCCGGGCAGGGTCAATGGTGACCACCGCAACGCGCTTGCCGCGGGCAGCGAGCCCGAGCGCGAGCGCCGCCGACACGGTGGTCTTGCCCACCCCGCCCGCCCCGGCAACCACCACGACGCGGCGGCCCTCCAGCAATTGAAGGAGGTCGGTACTCATGCGCCACCACCGATGGCCGGATCGGCCATAAGGGCGGCGGCCAGCCGCTCGAGGCCACCCGAACCCGGCCGCAGGTCGGGCACCTCGGGAATGGATACCACGGGCACGTTGGTACCAATGGCCAGCGCGGCAATCTCGGCCTGATCGTGACGGGCGGCCATGAGATCGGCGAGGCCAGCGGTGGCGGCTGCGCGCGCGGCGGCGCCGCCCGTACTCGTCGCCACCGCGGCGAGCGGCGCTTCGTCGGCATCCATGAACACCGACGCGCGGACCGCGTTCATCACGGCCGCGGCCACCGGCAGATCGCGCTCGCGGAGCGCCGCGACGGCCTCCACGGCCTCGCTCACAGCGAGGTCCTCGGGAATGGCCACCACCACCACTCCCGTGGCGGCGGGGTGGTGGATGACCTGCTCGATCTTCTCGGCCTGCTCCCGGATGGGCCCGGACCCGGCGAGCTCCCGTATGCGCCCGGCCACCTCGAGCAGTGCAATGCCGTGGCCGGTGGCCGGAGCATCAACGACGATGCGATCCCACACCGGGGCGTCACCCTTTACGGCGGTGGCCAGATCCCAGATCTTGCCCACCGTCACCAATTCCGACAGGCCCGGCGCCGCCTGAGCCACCTGATGGAAGGCCCGGCTGCGCACCATCAGCTCCACGAGCGGGCGCATGGGCAGTTGCCGGGCCAGATACTCCTCGGTGGCCTTCTCCGAGTCGATGGACAGTGTCGCGAGGCCGGGCCGTACCTCGTGCGGCACGCCGCCGACCGCCGGCGCGACGCCAAACAGCACTTCGGTGCGCCGCTCCGATGCCACCTCAATGAGGAGCGTGCGCTTGCCGGCATCGGCGAGCCCCAGCGCCATCGCGCTGGCGACGGTGGTCTTTCCCGCGCCGCCCTTACCCAAAACGAACACGAGGCGGCGGTCGAGAATCGGCGGGCTGGTCATCCTGTTCACCCTACCCCGCGGCGATGGTGCTCCCGATCACGCCGGACATGATGGGGACCACCGTCCCTCCCACCTCAAGCGTCACCGGCGCGCCGTCGGTGATCCCGACAATCACGCGCACCTTCCCGGGGCGCCCCATCGAGTGCCCCTGGCGTATCTCGAGATGCAGCAGGCCGTTCTCGCCGTGGCCGGCACATGTGAGTGCGGCCCCGAGCGCCCCCGCCGCGCTTCCGGTCACCGGGTCCTCGGGAATGCCGATGGGGGCAGCGAAGTGGCGAACCTCAGCGGTGATGCGGCCCGGGGATGAATCGACGACGCGGTACGCGCTGACACCGGCCCAGCCATCCCGCATACCGAGCGCCAGCAGGGCATCGTGGTCGGGACGGAGTGCATGTGGGTCGTCGACGGCGAGCATTGCCTGCGGAAGGCCCGCGTGCCAGATGGGTGTGGTGCCCGTGCCCGTCGTGCCCAGTGCCGCTGCGAGTTCGTCTGCATCAACGTCGGCAATGTGCCGCGGTGCGGGAGGCACCACGAAGGCCTCGCTCGCGCGGATGGCGACCGCCACGTCGCCACCGGGGGCACGCAGCACCGCGCGGTCGGCGATCCATTCCTGATGGTGCAGCACCCATGCCGCTCCCACCAGCGGGTGCCCCGCCATGGGGATCTCCGTGGTGGGAGTGAAGATGCGCAACGCCGGCTCCAGTGCGCGCTGCGCGAACACGGTCTCGGAGAGCCCCAGTTCGGCTGCCATTGCCTGCATGCGCGCGTTATCCCACGGCGCCTCACACAGAATGACGGCGAGGGGGTTGCCTGTGAGCGGTCTGGTGGCGAACACGTCAACCCAGTGGATCTCGGCCGACGCGGTGTGGGTGGATGGGTGCATGGCGGTAGTCTCCCGATCCGTGATCTCTTCTGCCACCACCATTGAATGCGCCGCCGTGGCGCAGGGGGCCTAGGGCATGGGCTGGGTTGTCGGCGGCTCGGCCATCGCAATGGGCGCACTCATTGTGGTGGGGCTGGCCTTTGCGGTGGTGCGTGGGCTCATTCTGCGCCGCCGGGTGAAGTCGGCATCACGTCAGATCACTCCGCTGGCCGAGGGCATCAGCGCAGGCATGCGCGATATCGACGCCGGTGTGGCCCGCGCTCAGGCCGGTGCTGACGAACTGTCACGCGAGATCGAGGAGCTCCGGGTGTCGGTGGCCGAGCTCCAGGTGATCGGCCATCACGCATCCATCGCCTTTGCCGCGCTCCGGGGTCCCGTTGGGTGGCTTGCGGGCATTCGCGCACTCGTCAAGTTTCGCGCGCGATGACCGTGCGGGCCGCCGTCCTGGACGTCGGCTCCAATTCGGTCCGTCTGCTGCTGCTCGAGCGGCTGACCGCCGACGGCGCGGTGGGGCAGCGCGTGGGCACGGTGACCGGCCTGCGCCGTGGTGCGCTCCCCGATGGATCAGTGTGCGCTGACGCGCTCGCGCGCCTCGAGGCCTGTGTTGCCGACTACGCCGAGCGCATCGCAGTGGCGGGATCCCCACCCGTCGTGGCGGTCGGCACAGCCGCGGTGCGCGAGGCCCCGAACCATGGCGCCATTGAGGATGTATTCCGGAGGCACCTGGGGAGCTCGCTCACCATCGTGACGGGCGAGCAGGAGGCCACGCTGGCCTTTACGGGCGCCCGTATGGCGTTGCCCCCAGATGCCGGTCCCTGCCGCGTGATCGACATCGGCGGTGCCAGTACCGAGGTGGTGGAGGGGGATGCCAGTGGTCCACGGAATCTGGTGAGCCTGCCGTTGGGTGTGGTGCGCGATATCGACAAGTCGATTGACGAGGCGCACGACACGGCTGAGCGACTGGTGGCCGCGGCCACCAGGGGCTTCGCATCTGAGGGTCCGGTTGTTGGACTGGCCGGAACCGTGACCCAGGCCGCCGCCCTGTGCGCCGGGTTCTACGATCCGCAGCGAATCCACCGGATGCACCTCTCGCGCAGCGATATCGAAGCGGCGCTCGGCAGTGCATCTGCGCTCGATCTGCCCGCACGAAGACGCATGCCCGGGATGCACCCGGACCGCGCCGATGTCATCGTCAACGGCATGGCGATCCTGCTGGGAGCCATGTCGGCCCTCGGCGTTGCTGAGGTGATCGTGTCGGAGCGTGACCTGCTGGATGGCATCGCGGCAGATCCCCGCCTCGTTCCCGTGGCCCGCACGGCATAGACTCACGCCTATGAGCACCGAGGCCCGGGATACGAAAGGTGAGACGGTCACATCCGTTGGCGGACCCGGCGGCCGCGTGGCCAGCGTGGGGGAGCCGCGCGACACCCAGCGCATGATGTTCTCGAAGGGCGAGAACACCCGGTTCCTCAGGTTTCAGCAGGTACTCGACAAGTGGCCATTACTCCCCGAGGACTGGGCGCGGATGGTCGAGGACACCCGCGTGTCGGCAGTGGATCGCACGCCCGGCGCCGCCACGTTCGGGCGCTAGTCACCTCGGGAGTCGGGCCGGAGTGGCGGAACTGGTAGACGCGGGGGACTTAAAATCCCCGGCCCTTCGGGGCGTGCGGGTTCGAGTCCCGCCTCCGGCATTCAGCGCGTGGTGGACGAATGTCACCCGGCAGTCCGGCTGACGACCGCGCTCGAGTCTAGCGTTGGCGCGGCAAACCCCTTTTCGCGATCAGGAGTCATAAAATGGCCTCACGTCGTCTTCTCACTGCAGTTGCCGCCGGCGTTGCAGCAACCGCGCTCATCGGGTCGGCTGGTGCCCTTGGCGCCGGCTCCCAGACCGTCTCCTGCAAGGGCGGTGCCAGTCAGTGCACGGCCAAGGTGTCGCTTGCGGGCGGGGCCAGTAACAAGGCCATCACCGTACGGCTGACCGACACCAATCTGCACCTGGCCTCGAAGTCCGCTCCCAAGGTGGACAAGGGCGCGTACACCATGAGCAAGGGCAAGTACACGATGGGCGGCTCGATGTACACGTTCACGCTCAACGCCGTGGGCTCGATTCCCAAGGGCACGATGTTGACGCTCGTCTTCAAGGCGAAGTAGCCCCACCCCAACCGTTCCATGACCTGGAGGTCGAATATGACGGCACGCCGTCTTCTTACCCTTGCCGCGGCCGGTGCCGCGGCCACCACGCTTGTGTTCACTGGCTGCGGTGGGTCATCAGACCCCGCGGCATCCACGGCCGACACGGCCGCCGCTGCGTCAACTGCGGCCGCTGACACCACTGCCACGACGGACACCACATCCACCAGCGGAACCGCGAAGCAGGTGGACTGCGTGGGCGCCGAGGAGGCATGCTCGGTGAAGATCCCGATCGGCGGCGGCGTAAGCAATCAGGCGTACGAGGTGGCCCTCACGGGCACGAACCTCGGCGAGCCCACCATCACGCCGGACACGGCCACCGACAAGGGCGCCTACGACCTGAGCGACGCGACGTTCACCACCGGCGGGTCGATCTACTCGTTCACGCTCAACTCGGTGCAGTCACTCCCCGAGGGCGCATACATCACGCTCAACTTCGCCACCAAGAAGTAGGGACGAGGAGCGATATGACTCTCCCACCTGCCGTCCACTTCGGACGGCAGGTGGGAAAAGGTCACATATTCAGCCGGCGACCGAGCGCTTAAGCTGCGCGCCTGCCGAGAAACGCGGCACAGTGCGAGCCGAGATCTGGATCTTGCTGCCGGGATTACGTGGATCAACACCTTCACGTGCTGCACGGTGCGAAACCGAGAACTTGCCGAAACCGGAGAACTGAACCTCGTCTCCGGACTTGAGAGCGAGCTCGATCTCATCGAGAACGGCCTGCACGGCACGGGTCGCCTGATCATTCGTGAGGTCAGCGGTACGTGCGACGCGCTTGACGAAGTCGGCCTTGGTCATGGGTCTCCTTGCTTCAGGGCCCTCCGGGCGGAGGCTGCAGCGCTTGCTGCGGAGTAATTTCGAAGGTAGCAACGCGCTCGGACGTATCTCCCATCAGAAAGCCACTTTGTGATCTTGAGCAGGGAATACGCGCGACTTGAGGTCGCGCTCCCGGCACCGGGCCTGGCCGCGGTGCGATTTGTCCCGCGGGGCGAGGGATCCGGCCGTGGGGTGCCCGCTGACCGCCTTGACCTCACGCTCGGCCTCATGGCGTGGACGGTGCACCGCATGCACGAGGACCACGGTCCCGCATTCGGGGAGGCCGTCAAGCGTCTGGCATCGGCCATTGCCGACAGTGTCGACGGGTCGATTCCCGAGGGCATCCTGCGGGCATCTGGCCGGGGCGCGGCACCGATGGAGGTGCGCTTTACCGATTGGCCATCCGCACGTGGGGGCACGCGCGTACGGGGGGTGCTCACCCGATCGGCCGTCGGCCCGGTCACCGTGCTGAAGTCGCCTCCCCAGTCGCCACAGGTCCTCGGGCTGGCAGCGTTGGTGGCTGGCGCGTGGGACGCCCGGCAGGAGGATGCCCATGGGCGCCTCGCGTTGGCACTGGCCATGGAGGGCATGCTCGCCTGGTACCGGGAGGCCCATCGCATGACCCCGCCCCGCCAGGCGGTGGAGGCGGCACGCATGCACGCCATCGACCGCCTCGAGGCCGCTGGCCGGGAAATCCCCCCGGCGCTGGGGTAGCCGCCCGGGTCAGTCCTCGCTGGCGCGCATCGTCTCGGCGGTCTCTGAGATTGCGGCGACGACCTCTTCGTTGGCGAGGGTGCTGACATCACCCAGGTTGCGCTGTTCGGATACATCCCGGAGCAGTCGCCGCATGATCTTTCCCGACCGCGTCTTGGGCAGGTCGGGGGTGAGCACGATGGACTTGGGCTTGGCAATGGCACCGATGCGCAGGGCCACGTGATCACGAAGCTCGGCGATGAGGGCGTCGTTCCCCTCGAACCCGTCGCGCAGCGTCACGAATGCCGCGACGGCCTCGCCGGTGAGCGGGTCGGACCGGCCGATAACCGCGGCCTCGGCGACCGCCGGATGCTCCACCAGCGCGCTCTCGATCTCGATGGTGGAGAGGCGGTGCCCCGACACATTCATGACGTCGTCGATGCGGCCGAGCAGCCACAGGTCCCCGTCGGCATCTTGGCGGCACCCGTCTCCCGCCAGATACTTGCCGGGGAAGCGGGCCCAATAGGTGGAGATGTACCGCTCGTCATCGCCCAGGATGGTTCGGAGCATTGACGGCCATGGGTGGGCGAGCACCAGATAGCCGCCCTGCCCAGCGGGGACGGGGTTGCCATCCTCGCCCAGAATCTCGGCGCGGAGTCCCGGAAGCGTCTTGCCTGCCGATCCCGGCTTGAGGGCGTCAAGCCCGGGCAGCGGGCTGATCATGATGCTGCCGGTCTCGGTCTGCCACCAGGTATCCACGATGGGCGCGGCGCCTCCGCCGATGTGCGTGCGGTACCACTCCCACGCCTCGGGATTGATGGGCTCACCCACACTGCCGAGCAGTCGGATGTGCGAGAGGTCATGCCCGGCCGGCGCCTGATCGCCCCACTTCATAAACATGCGGATGGCGGTGGGGGCCAGGTACAGGATTGTGACCCCGTACCGACTGGCGATGTCCCACAGGCGGTCCTGGCCGGGGTACCCGGGTGCGCCCTCGTACATGACGCTTGTGGCGCCGTTGGCGAGGGGCCCGTACACGATGTACGAATGGCCGGTGATCCAGCCGATGTCGGCCGCGCACCAGTACACGTCGTCGTCGCGCAGGTCGAACACATTCGCGTGCGTGGATGCCACACCCGTGAGGTATCCGCCGCTTGTGTGGACGATTCCCTTCGGCTTTCCGGTGCTTCCCGAGGTGTAGAGCGCAAACAGCATCTGCTCGGCATCCATCGGCTGGGCCACGTGCTCGGGCGATGCCGCCGCCTCGAGGTCGTGGAACCACAGATCGCGCCCCGGCGTCCATTTGGTGTCGCCACCGGTCCTGCGCACCACCACGGAGTGGAGCACGCCCGGGGCCCGCTCGAGCGCGCCATCCGCGTTGGCCTTGAGTGGGATCGTCTTGCCCCCGCGCCACCCCTCATCCTGGGTGATGAGCACGGTGGCCCCGAAATCGACCATGCGCTCGCCGAGGGCCTCTGCTGAGAACCCACCGAACACCACGGTATGTGCGGCACCGAGGCGTGCGCAGGCCAGCATGGCGATGGGCAGTTCGGGGACCATGCCCATGTAGATGGCCACGCGACCGCCCACGCCCACGCCGAGGTCCGTCAGGGCGTTTGCGAAGCGGCACACCCGGGCGTGCAGGTCGCGGTAGGTGAGGGTGATGGTGTCGCCCGGCTCGCCCTCCCAGTGGATGGCCACCTTGTCGCCGCGCTCGGCGAGATGGCGATCGAGGCAGTTGGCGGCGATGTTGAGCGTGCCGCCCGTAAACCATCGGTAGAACGGCGCGTCATCGTCGTCCAGGGCCCTGGTCCAGGGGGTGTCCCATGTAAGGCGCCGCGCCTGGTCTTCCCACCAGGCGATGGGGTCGGCATCGGCCTTCTCGACCACGCTGCGGTCGTTGATGCGCGCGGCGGCGGCAAAAGCGGCGGGCGGCGGGTACTGCGCACCATCGGCCTGAAGGTTGCTGATTGCCGGGCCGGACTCGCTCATGTGATGCTCCTGGCGCAGGGGAATCGGGATGACGCTGGCTAGTGTACGCGCGGCCCACCCGCCGCCGGGGTGGTGCATGATTCGATCATGGAGTCCCACGTGGAGTTGATGCAGGGCCAAGACATGATCTGGACCGGCCACCCGACGCGGAAGGGCGCGCTGGGCTGGTACGTGCGCGCCGGGCAGGGCACGCGCCCCGATCGGGTGCAGAACCTCAACACATTCCAGTCGCCGGTGGAGCGTGTGCTCAACGTGGGCGACCTCGACTTTGACACCGCGGGAGAGTGCCGGGGCACGTTCTGCTTCAGCGGTGTGGCCCATCTGCATGACATCGCCGTACGTGTCCAGCAACACCTGGCGGGGTATCGGCCGGTGGGGACGCCGTGATCCCGAAGCACGCATCCGGCCCACGGGGCGCGGCGGGGACGGGCGGCCGCGACGTGCGCCACCGGGAGGTACTGGCCCACTGGCCGGTGCTGCAGGAGCCGTGGGCCCGGGATGTGGAGGATCACCGGACGAGAGTTGAAGAATCGTCCACCCCCCAGGCTCCACCAGCGAGCATCAATGCGGTGGATGCGGGGGTCACGCCGCTTGAGGCCATCAACCGGGCCCTCGGACTCCCTGATGACGATGGAACCCACGAGCCCAGCCACCGCCCCGTGGCCGGCTGAACCGGATCAGCCGGAGGGTGCCGAGGGCGTCTCCGCCCCAGGCGTACCCGGTGCCACGCCGATCACCTTGGGCGGGGCGAGATACACGGTGGTGAAGGTGTCGTCGCTGAGAAGCTCCGACCCCTTGAAGACCTTGCGGGTGATGTCCACCGAGTAGCCCCGGTCACCCGACGTGATCTCCTGTTGCTGTCCAGTGGGGACGCCCTCGGTGGCCACGTAACGGGTCTTGGGCTTTGTGAAGTCGTACGGGTTGCCGGTGCTCTCCTCGACCTTGCGGTCAAATGAGGTGGAGTAGATGGTGACCGTGATGCTGTCGGTGGAATTGGACACCCGCACGAGTGCCGAGGCGTCCCAGTCGTTGGTGACGACCAGATCGGGAATGGGCCACGAGATGGTGGCCTCGCGACCCAGCGGATAGCGGTCGATGTAGAGCTGGTGGGCGGTGTGCTGGTTCAACTCGAAGCCGGCGAAGAATGCTGCGTTGAACAACGTGGTGGCCACCTGCGACACGCCGCCGCCGATGGAGTCCACGTGCAGGCCATCGGCCAGCATGGGGGCAGCCACAAAACCCCGCTCCACGGTGCGCTCGCCCAGCGCCTGGTTGAGCGACAGGCGCCCATGCGGCGGAATGATTGTGCCGTTCAGGATCTGCGAGGCCCGTCGGATGTTGGTGACCCGTGGCTCGCCGGGGGAGTACGGGGTCATGAACGAGCCCACCTCCTCCTTGATACCGAGCGACTGTGCCTTCTCGGTGGAGAACACGGGGTTGTCGTCCACATACGTGGATTCCACAGGCCGGTCCTCACCCATCAGGCCATCGGCCACCTGCTTGCCATCCACCAGGCGGCCATCCTTGGACGGCACCACGACCACCTGCGTGCCCCGCACCTCGAAGCGTGCCGGGGCCGGGATCACGGAGGTCGCCGGGTAGGCGGCAATCAGCGGTTTGCGCAGGTCGGCCCCCGACAGCGAGAGCCCCTTTGGGCCGAAGTGGAATGCCGCTGCCACCCCGGCGCGGTCGAGTGTGGCCTGGATGCCGTCCACCGATACCTGGGTGCCGCGCTGCAGAACCTGCTGCGCCTGGCGGACCTGCGCGTCTGCGGCATCGGTGGTGAGCGTTGGTCGCGTTGTGCGAACCGGCAACTGCAGGTGGGACGGCAGACTGGACAGGTCGCCGGACACCATCTGCTTGAGGCGTGAGCGGTCGAGCGCGCGTCCGTCGGCCTGAGGCGTGACGGTGAACTGGGCACCCTGCACCTGCACACGCGCATTCTGTTCGGGCCGGTCCACCTGCGTGGCGACGTCGGCCACCCATGCGTCAACCGCGCCCTTGCGGTACGTCACTGGCAGGGGGGAGGTGATGGGGGCGGCACCCGTGACGGCGCGGAATCCGCGGGTCAGGCGCCCGGGCGATTGGTCCGCCGCAGTCGTCTTTGCGGCCTCCACGTTGGCGGTTGCGCCGAGGTCGGATGGGCGCATGACGCCCAGCACACCACCGTCAACATCGAGGTTGACGAGACGTTCGGTGAGCGCCTTCCCCCGCGCCGTGAGCGCGGTGGTCACCTGCGCCTCGTCCTGGCCCATGTCCACGCCTGCCACCACGACCTGCGGTGCCACGCCACCGCCACCGCCGGCGATGAGCAGGATGATGCCGACGAGGGCCACAGCCGCCACTCCGCCGCCGACGAACTTCGCACGCCGGCCTGAGGGTCTGCGGGCGGGTCGCGGTCGCGACGCGGAACGTGACGATGAGGCCTCAGCGCGCCGACGGGCCGGGCGGCTGTCCTCGCCCGGTGGCCGGGGATTGGTCATTGCAGAACGCGCTGGAGCGCGCAACTGGGTGATGTACGGGTGCTGGTCATGCGTCCTCGGGTGTGCCCGGGATGCCCGGTGCGCGGCTGATCCACCTCGCCGCGGCGGCCGCAGGGGCAACGATGGCGAGCCCACCGGCGATGTCGGCGAGGAAGTGATTCCCCGTAACGACGACGGTGGTGGCGACCGCGAGAGGATATGCCACGGCGGCGGCGCGAAGCGACGGCCGGGTCGTGGCCGACCAGATGGTCCACGCAACGACCGGCGCCATCCCCACGTGCAGCGAGGGCATGGCTGCAACCGGGTGGTACACGAGGCGCACGATGGGGTGATCCATGGGGATGACCCCATCCGACACGGAGTCTTCGATACCGATGCCCGGCACCATCCGCGGCGGTGCCACGGGCTGACGCGCATACCAGGCGACGCCTCCCGACCAGGCGATGATGGCCAGCGTGCGGATGGCCGGGTAGGCATGGGGAAGACGTCGGTAGGCCAGGCGAAGGGTGAGGGGAAGCACCACCAGCTGGCTGGAGAGGTAGGCGGTGCCCCAGATGCGGCGCGACCAGGTACCCCGAAGGACGAGGCGTTGCATGGCTGGCTCCACGAACACGCCGAGCCGTTTCTCGAGCTCCACGATGCGCCGCGCATTGCGGATGCCCTCATCGATACTGCCGCCCGTGCGGGCCTTGGCCAGGTTATAGGCGAGGAGGGCCCCCACCCCGATGGCGGCCTCCACCACCGGGCCATGGCGCCGGGCGGCGAGGGCCCGCACTCCGGCGATCAGCCCGCGTCGCCGGGTCATGCCCATGCGAGGGTGGTGTGCAGGGCGTTCACGGCGGTGAGCCCGCTGCGCACGGCTCCCTCCATCGTGGCGGGCCAGCCGGTGGCGGTCCAGTTGCCGGCGAGCACCAGGCCCTGAACCGGGGTGATGGCGCCGGGGCGGCGCGAGGCCTGTCCCGGTGAGGGGGCGAAGGTGGCGCGGGCATCCTTGACCACGGCCCAATCGCTGAGCACCGCCTTGCCGGCGGCCGGCAGCAGCACGCGGATCTCACGGTCCATCTGCTCGGCCAGTACCGGTCGCGGCACGCCCATCTCTGTGTGGGCGCCCGAGATCGACAGGGCCAGGTGTTGCCCCGGGACACCCTCCCCCGTGATGGCGGTGCGGTCGAACATCCACTGGACCGGGCTGTCCACCACGGCGAGCACGGGCTGGGGCATCACCGGACGGTCATACCAGAGGTGCACGTTGACGATGGGCGACTCTCCCAGCTCGGGATCAGTGGGCAGGGCATCTGGTGCCACGTCCCGTGCCCGCCCAGGCGGAAGGGCAAGGATTACTGCATCGGCCGCTATCTCCCTGCCGTCGTCGAGGGTGACGCCGGTGCCGTGGGCCCGGATGACCGCGTGACCTGTGAGCACCTCGCCCCCCGTGCGCGTGAGATGCCGCCGGGTGGGGGCATCGATCAGATGCGAGAGACCGACCAGGGACCAGCCGATGGCCGACCCGCCGCGCGTTCGCATGAGCCCCTCCGTAAGCACGAACGTGGCCAGGGCGGCGGACACACGGTCGCTTCGGTCGTTGCAGGTGGGCAGCACGAGGAGGTCCCAGAAGCGCTCGATGGAGGCGTCACCCTGACCGTGCCCGCGAAGCCAGTCGCCAAACGTGACGTCGTCCAGTCCGGCACGCCCCGTGGGGCCGAGTGCGACGATGGCGAACAGTGCCCGCAGCGCGCTCGCCCGCTCACCCGTGGACAACAATCCGAACCGGGCGAACGAGGGGCCCATGTGCAGGGGAGGGGGCAGCCGGGCCGCGGTGAGCACGCCATGGGTTCCCGAACGGTCGCGCACGGCGACCTCGAGAGCGGGCTGCATGGTGGTGAGCCCGAGCGAGCCCAACCGGTCGAGGAGTGCCATGTAGGCAGTGCAACAGCCCAGGTGCACGTGCTGGCCGTTGTCGATCTCGATACCGGTGCGGGGCTCGGTAAAGCTGAACGCCTTGCCGCCCAGAAATGGACGGCGTTCGACCAGCGTGACCCGCGCACCGCAGGCGGTCGCCTCGACCGCCGCCGCGATGCCTGCGAGACCGCCTCCCGCGACCACCACGTGAGCGCCGGCGAGGCTCACCGCCGCCTCGCGGTGAATGCCCTGCCAATCGACCGGGCCATGAGAAACATCTTTCGACGCCCCGAGAGCGATATGCGACCACGCGTGTAGTCGTAGCCCCCATCGGTGATGCGCACGAGGATGTCGCCGTAGAGGGCCGCGAGCATGCTCACGCACATACGGGCGCGCAGGTCGAGCAGGGGGATGAGGCGATCGCCGCGCGAGAAGTAGTCGCGGGCCCGGTCTCCCTGTATCTGCATGAGGCGGTACATCGGAGGGCCCATTCGATCAGCCAGAATATCGGTCTCGCTCACGCCACATGCCGCCATCTCATCGGCGGGAAGGTAGATGCGGTCGCGCAGGGCGTCCTCCTGGACGTCGCGCATGATGTTGACCACCTGCATGGCCACCCCGAGGTCCTCTGCGTGATGGACGGCAATGGGATCGCGGAACCCGAACACATGGAGCGACAGCACACCCACTGCGCCGGCCACGCGATCGCAGTAGCCCTTGAGTGTCGGCCAGTCGGCGTAGCGATCGATGGCCAGGTCCATCTCCACGCCATCCACAAGGGCGTCCATGGGCGCACGTGGGATGCCGAATCGGCGGACGGCGTCGGCCAGCGCGATGAGCACGGGGTCATCGGCAGGCACGTCACCGTCGTACATCTGGGCCACCTCATCGCGACGCGCTGCGACGGCAGCGAGCTTGGCGCCCATGTCGAGAACCCCATCCACGGAGTCGTCGCACAGGCGACTGAAGGCGTAGAGCGCGTGGATGCCGCGACGGCGGGTGCGTGGCAGCAGGATGAAGCCGAAGTAGAAGTTGCGGGCCTCGGTACGCGTGATCTGGGTGCAGCGGTCGTAGGCCTCGTCCACGTTCATCGCACGCCCCGCACGGCACCTACCAGCACCGCCCCGGCCATGCGCGCCCGACCGGATCTGCCCGGTGCCGGGCGCCTGGCGATGGTGTCGAACCCCTGACGCGCAATGGCGTCACACACCCACAGCCCGCCCGAGGTGAACATGGCGATGTCCGGGCGCACCCGGCGAGGCACCTCGGCGCGGAGCGGTGCCCCCTCAATGAGGAGGGCACGGGCGCGCCATACCTCCATACGGATGAGCTCGCGCATAGCCGGCGATGCCTGATGCTCACGCAGGTCGTCCACGGTCACACCGAAGATCGCCATGTCTTCGGCGGGCAGGTACACACGATCGCGCTCGTCGAGATCGCGGCGGATGTCCTGCCAGAAGTTGACCAGCTGAAGGCCCGCGCATGTGGCATCGGAGAGGTGTTCGCAGCGGGGGTCATGGATACCCAGCACTCCGAGCACCATGCGACCCACCGGGATGGCGGAGTGGCGGCAGTACTCGATGAGGTCGTCGTGGGTCTGCCACCGCGAGATGCGCTGATCCATGCGATTGGCCTCGATGAGTGCACGGAATGGCTCGGGGTCGAGGCGACGGCGCCGCACCACACCCTGCAGCGCCAGCAGCACCGGGTCATGGGGCGCGCCTCCCCAGCAGCGCAGCAGGTCGTCTTCCCACGCATCGAGCATGGCCACGCGCGCATCGCGCGTGGCGTCGCCCGCATCGCCGATGTCGTCGGTCACGCGGCAGTACGCGTAGATGGTGCGCATGTCCGCACGCACATCACGCGGTGCGAGCATGAACGCGACCGGGAAGTTCTCGTCGTGGCCGCGCGCGATCTCCTCGGCGTGCGCCCGGGCGCCGGCATCGCCTGCGCCCCCGGTCATGCCTGCATCCGCGTGGCGTAGCGCCCGAGCGCCGTCACCGGGAAGTACAGGCGGTAGTAGTGGTACTTGATCATGAAGTCGAGCGGGAACCCGGTTCCGGTAAAGGCATCCTCGTCCCATCCGCCATCGGCGCGCTGGGTGTCCACCAGCCAGCGCGCACCGGAATCGGCGGCCTCACTTCCGGGGTCGCCGTCCATGAGTCCGAGGAGCGCCCAGGCCGTCTGCGACGCGGTGGAGTCGCCGCGGCCCACCCAGTCCGGGTCGGCGTAACTGCGGACGTCCTCGCCCCAGCCGCCATCATCGTTCTGGTGCTCCTTCAACCAGTGCACGGCGGCCCTGATGCATGGGTCGTCGGGGCGCAGGCCGCAGCGGATGAGCGCGGGCACCACGGCACCGGTGCCGTACACGTGGTTGACGCCCCAGCGACCCCACCACGATCCGTCGGCGCGCTGCGTGCGGCGCAGGTACTTGATGCCCGAACGGATTGCCGGGTGTCCCGTGGGCACGCCGCACTCGACAAGCGCCTCGAGGACGTGTGCGGAGACGTCTTCGGTGGGGGGGTCCACAACCTCACCGAAGTCGCACACCGGGAACTGGGTGATGAGCGAGCTCGTGTTGTCGACGTCGAACGATCCCCAGCCGCCACCCTTGCTCTGCATGGCCAGAAGCCAGTCCACGCCACGACGGATTGCGTGGTCGTGGCGGGGTACGCCCGCGTGGAGCAGGGCCATGAGCACCTCGGCGGTGTCATCGGTGTCGGGGTACCACTCGTTGTGGAACTCAAAGCTCCACCCACCCGCCTCGCCCCTGCGCGGAATACGCCGCCAGTCCCCTTCGCGGGTGACCTCACGGGCCAGGAGCCAGTCGCGCGCCCGCGCCAGGGCATCGTCGTCATCCCCGGTTCCCGACTCCGCCAGTGCAATGGCCGCCAGCGCCGTATCCCATACGGGGGAGAGGCACGACTGCATGCGCACGCGGCCCTCGCGATGCTGCAGAAAGGTGGAGAAGCCGTCGATGGCGCGGGTGATAACCGGATGGTCCAGCGGCATGCCGAGTGCGTGCAGGGCGAAGATGGAATACACCCACGGGGGCTGGATGCCAGCCCAGGAGCCATCGGCCTCCTGACGGTCGAGGATCCATTCGCGGATGCGGTGCTCGGATGCCCGACGCAGGGGCCCGAAGGGCTTTCGGTTGTAGCGACGGGCCAGCGGCATGAGCCGGGACATCATCTTGGTGAGTGTGCCCGGGGTACGGGGCGGCGGTCCGTGGATGCTGCCCGGCGCTTCAAGGTAGAGCTCGTCGAGCGAGGGGTCCTGCGGGTACGTGGGGTTGCGCGACAGCACCACCAGGAGGGGCACGAACGTGCCTCGGGCCCACGATGCAAAGCGGTACACCGAGATGGGTGACCGGGGGGGCATCATCATCAGCTCGGGCGGCGCCAACCAGACCCGGTTC
>Ga0194059_1000494_pt1 | contig 18552 bp, 25 predicted proteins | sample SepL6211m_MetaG_FD_163426 | JGI IMG/M metagenome (GOLD analysis project Ga0194059, IMG submission 163426) | Anoxic zone freshwater microbial communities from boreal shield lake in IISD Experimental Lakes Area, Ontario, Canada - Sep2016-L626-11m | ecosystem: Environmental > Aquatic > Freshwater >... | reverse complement strand
CCCCGGGCCATGCGACCAGGGTGATGCCGCCGAGCAGCGGCAAGACGAGCACGATCCAGGCGAGGGTCGTCTGCACGGGTCAGCCCTTCATGGACGACATCTCGTCCACGTCGAGGTTCATGCGGCTGCGGAATACCGCCACCACCAGACCCAGCCCGATAACCACCTCAGCGGCCGCCACCACCATCACCACAAGCGCGAAGATCTGTCCCGAAGGGTCATTCCACTGACGCGAGAAGCCGATGAGCAGGATGTTGCCGGCATTCAGCATCAGCTCGATTGACAGCAGCAGCAGCAGCGGGTTGCGACGACGCATAACGCCCAGCATCCCGAGGCCCAGCAGCACGATCGACAGCACGAGATAGGCGGACATCGGGACGGTCATCGGCCCCCCTCCATCTGCACTGCGCGCTTGGCCAGGATGACCGCCCCAACGGCGGCGACCAGCAGAATGAGCGACGTGCCCTCGAAGGCGATGATGTGGTCGCTGAGAAATGCGTGGCCGATTGCCGCGGGGGATCCCACGGCGGTGTCGGCTGGCGCGGCGCGCGCGGGGCCGATCGTGGAGTCGAGCACCGCGATCACGCCGAGGGCACCGATGCCGAGCAGGGCAACCCAGCCCACGGCCTGCATGGCGTCCAGCCGGTCGCGCCCGGGCACCTCGTTGCGCTCACCCAGGTAGGCGATGACGAACAGGAACAGCACCACAATGGCGCCGGCGTACACGATCACCTGCAGGGCAGCCACAAACGGCGCCATCAGCACGATGAACAAGAGCGCCACCGACAGCAGGGTGCCGATGAGCGACACCGCTGCGCGGAAGGCGTCCTTGAAGAACACCACGCCGATTCCAAAGCCCACCGCACCGATGGCCGCGATGGCGAAGGTGATCTGCTCACCCATTGGTCAGCACCGCCGGGTCGTACTTGTCGAGCACACGCATGCCGTGGTGCGCCGCGATCTGCATGGCGCGGTCGGCTGCTGCCGGGTCGACGGCGGGAAGGGGTGCGCCCTCGGTGTGTGGGTCGCACACCTCCAGCAGAAACGCCTCCATGTCGTCGGGTGGCGACAGCGTGCACAGGAGGCGCGCCGGCGCATCGCTCAGGTTGCGGTAGGTGTGGGCGAGGTGCGGGGTGATGGTCACCGACTCGCCGGGCGACAGGCGGTGCACGCCCTCGCTGGTGATCACGGTGATGCCACCCTCCAGGCACATGTACTGCTCGGCGGCCTCGTGCGAGTGCATATGGCGCGGCCCACCACCTGGGCGCGATGCGATCTCGGCAATGAGAAACCCGCCGGCGGTTTCGCGGCTGGTGGCGTGCACGCGAAAGCCCTCTCCCATAAACAGCATGGGTACACCGGGAATGAGTGCGTCAACGGCCACGGTCATGCCTCGCCCGGGGGAATGGGGCCACCCGGCACGTTGGGGTGAAGCGGCGGCTGCTTGGGGGCGGGCTCCAGCAGTACATCCTTGGTGTAGATGAGCGCCTCGCGGGTGTACTCGCTCAGCTCGTACGAGTGCTCGAGCGTGATGGCGTCGAACGGGCACGCGATCTCGCAGTAGCCACAGAAGATGCAGCGCGCCATGTTGATCTCGTAGATGCGGGCGTAGCGCTCGCCTGCGCTCACCCGGTGCTCGGGCGTGTTCTCCTCGGCCACCACGCGGATGCAGTCGGCCGGGCAGGCTGCGGCGCACAGCGAGCAGCCCACGCACTTCTCCAGACCATCGTCGTGCAGCCACAGGCGGTGGCGACCACGAAAGCGCGGGTACACGGGAGTCTTGTGCTCGGGGTAGCCGATGGTGACGGGCTTGGTGAGCAGCGTCCGGAACGTAACGCCAAACCCCTTGAGTGCGTCGAGGCGGCCCATCAGTTGGCAAACCCGAGGCCGACGATGACGGCGGTGAGCAGCAGGTTGGCAGTGGCCACCGGCAGCAGCACCTTCCACCCGAACTTCATCAGGCGGTCGTAGCGCAGGCGCGGCACGGTGGCGCGTACCCAGATGAACACAAACAGCAGCACGGCGATCTTGATGCCCAGCCAGATGAAGCCGGGCAGGAAGGGCCCGTCAGGGCCGCCCAGAAACAGCGTGGCGGCGATGGCCGACACGATGATCATGTTGGTGTACTCGGCCAGGAAGAACATGGCGAACTTCACCGAGCCGTACTCCAGGTTGTAGCCCGCGATCAGTTCGCTCTCGGCCTCGCCCAGGTCGAAGGGCGTGCGGTTGGTCTCGGCAAACGCCGCGATCATGAAGATGATGAAGCCGATGGGCTGGTACACGATGTACCAGATGTGTGCGGCCTGATCATTGGCGATGTCCACCAGCGACAGGCTCTGGCTGATCATGACGACGCCCACGATGGACAGGCCCATGGCCACCTCGTAGCTCACCAGCTGGGCGGCACTGCGCGCGGCCCCCAGCAGCGAGTACTTGTTGCCGCTCGCCCAGCCGCCGAGGATGAGCCCGTAGAAGCCCAGGCTGCTCATGGCGAACACAAACAGCACGCCCACGCTCAGGTCGGCCCCGTACATGGTGATGGTGTGTCCGCCGATCTCGTGCACCCCGCCAAAGGGGATGACCGAGAGCGTGGCCACGGCGGCGATCACACAGATGAGCGGGGACAGGCGGAAGATCGTGGCGTTGGCTCCCTCGGGCACGAAGTCTTCCTTGAACGTCAACTTGCCCAGGTCGGCAAGCGGCTGCATCAGTCCAAAGGGGCCGGCACGGTTGGGGCCACGCCGTGCCTGGAAGCGTCCAATCAGCTGGCGCTCCAGCAGGGTGAGGTATGCGAACGACGACAGCACCACCACCACAACGATGATGGCCTGGATGATCATGGTGAGGAGTGCTTCCTGGGGCATCAGGCGCCCACTCCCTGCGCCACCGGTGCGGTGATTACGGCACACACCGGCCCGCGGTCGGCGGGCAGAAGGGTGGCCGCCATGCTGGTGGGGTCACCCAGCACCAGATATGCGCCGGCCTCATGCAGGCGGTGATCCTCCACCAGGGGCAGCAGCACTGAGGCAAACGGAGTGGTCACCCGCACGTGGGTTGACCCGCCCACACCCAGGCGGCCGGCCTCGGCCGGGCTGAGGCCCAGGTGGGTCTCTTCGCGCACGCAGTCGAGCGCGTCGCTGCGGTGGGCGGTGGCGTCACCAAACACCGGGTTGGACACCACCAGCGGCAATCCCTCGCCCTCGGCCCGGCGCGCGGGCGCGGCGGGCCCTCCCGTACCGGCGGCGATGGGGACGCCCAGCAGCCCGAGGTCGGTGCAGGTGAGGCCGGCGAATGCGGGAAACCGCTTGGCCATGCGGTCGAATGCCTGCGCCGCAGTGCGGTCGGGAAGCGGCTGGCCCATGCGGTGGCTGAGGCCCACCAGTACCTCCCATGCGGCCGCAGCACCTTCGGGCCCGATCGCGCCGGGGCGCAGGCGCTGGGCCCGTCCGGCCATGCTCACCAGGGTGCCCGCCTCTTCGAGCCCGTACAGCACGGGGATGGCGATGGCGGCGCGATCCACGATGGGGCTGCGGTGGGTGCTGAGTGCGATGACCGTGGGCACCTGGTCGAGCGCCGCCGCCCAGCGGGTGCCACCCGGGCCAGTAGTGGGGTCGGCCTTCACCGTAATGAGCACATCGACCTCGCCAGCCTCGATCTGCTCGAGCACGCCGGTGGCCGGGATTCCCAGCGCCCTCAGGCCGGGCCCCGAGACGTCGGCGGCCAGTTCGATGGCGCGTGCCCCCGGGGTGGATGCCACAAGGCGGGCAAGTGCGTCGGCGGTGTCCGGCTCGGCGGCCAGGTCGCACTCGTCCCACAGCACGATGGCGCGCGACGAGCCCAGCAGGCGCTCGGCCACCACGTCGATGGCGTCGCCAAGACGACCGGGCACGGTGCGAAGGGCCTCCGCCGTGTTTCCGTCGAGCGCGGTGGGCCGTGGGCCCACCATGGCCACGCGGGCACCGTTACGACGGGCCTTGCGAAGCCGCAACTCGGTGACCGGCTGCTGCGACGACGGGTCGCCGCCCACCACCACGATCACGTCGGCGCCGTCCATGTCGTGCATCTGGGCACCGGGCAGGGCGCGAAGCGGGCCGAGCCCGTCGTCGGCCACCCCAAGGCGCGCAACGGGCCCGTCGCCAAGAAGGTGGCTCAGTTCAAGCGCCAGAAAGCCATCCTCAACCGTGACGGGAGTGCCCAGCAGGAATGCCACCCGGATGCCGGTACGGCGCAGGATGGCCCCGGCGTCACCCACCGCGCGCTCGATGCGCACATGGCGGCGCCCCACCTGGTCAACGATCTCGGGCATCAGCAGGCGATCGCCGGCCGTGAGCGCCGGAAATGCCCAGCGGCCGCGATCGCAGATCCAGCCCTCTTCGACCGCCATATTGGGGTCGGGTCGGCCGGTCACGCGCTTGATCTCGCCGTCGCGCTCGGTGATCTCCAGGTTGCAGCCCACCGCGCAGCCCGCACAGATGGACGGTGCGTTTTTGATGTCCCACGGCCGGCTCACGAACCGGTACGGATTGCTGGTGAGCGCGCCCACGGGGCACAGATCGATGGTGTTGCCGGTGAACCGGCCCTCGTACGGCTCGCCGCTGAAGGTGGCGATCTCGGTGGAGTCACCACGCTCGTGGAAGGTGAGCTGGGCGTCCTCGGCCACCTCCTGGCTAAACCGCACGCAGCGGAAGCAGGCGATGCAGCGCTCCCGGTCGAGCGCCACCAGGGGCGAGAGGTCGAGTGGCTTGGGGAAGTGGTTCTTGGGCTCGAGGATGCGGGTCTCACCCGGGCCGAACTGGAAGGTGCGGTCCTGCAGCGGGCATTCGCCGCCCTTGTCGCACACCGGGCAGTCGAGCGGGTGGTTGGCCAGGAGCAGTTCCAGCACGCCATCCTGGGCGTCCTTCACCTGGTCGCTGGTGGTGTTCACCACCATGTCGGCCGCCACCGGGGTGGAGCAGGCCGTCTGCAGGCCGCGCATGCCCTCCACCTCAACCAGGCACATGCGGCAGGCGCCAATGGGCTTGCCAAGGCGCGGCTCGTAACAGAAGACCGGGATCTCGACGCCGACCGCCTTGGCGGCGTCAACCAGCATCGCGCCCTTACGCGCCTCCACGGCCTGGCCATTGATGGTGATGATGATCGGGGCCTCGTCATGCTCAGGCATTGATCACCCCCATCGGCTCGGGCACAGGCGACCCGCCCTGCTCGATGACCCGTACGAAGTCGTCGCGAAACAACTCGAGCGCGCTCTGCACCGGTGCCACGGCGCCGTCGGCCAGCGCACACAGCGTGCGGCCCGAGATGCGCCCGAACAGCGACTCGAGCATGGCGAGGTCCTCAAGGCGCCCGTCGCCGTGCACGATGCGCCCCAGAATCTTCTCGAGCCAGCCAGTGCCCTCACGGCAGGGCGTGCACTTGCCGCAGCTCTCGTGGCGGTAGAAGTGCGCCAGACGCCAGGAGGCGCGCACGATGCAGCCGGAGTCGTCCATCACGATGCAGCCACCAGAGCCCAGGAAGGTGCCCGCGCCGGCAAGCGACTCGTAGTCGAGCGGTGTGTCGAGGTGCTCGGCGGTGAGCACGGGCACGCTTGATCCACCCGGCCAGCAGGCCTTGAACTCGCGTCCGTCGCGCAGCCCGCCGGCGAGGTCGAAGATGAGTTCGCGCAGTGTGGTCTCGCCCATCACGATCTCGTAGTTGCCGGGCTTCAGGACATGCCCCGACACCGAGAAGATCTTTGTGCCCGGGCTCTTCTCGGGCCCAATAGCGGCGTACCAGTCGGCACCCCGGTGCATGATGGGCGGCAATGCCGCGAGGGTCTCGACATTGTTGATGAGCGTGGGGCAGCCGTACAGCCCGGCCACGGCAGGGAACGGCGGCTTGAGCCGGGGCTGTCCGCGCTTGCCCTCGAGGCTCTCGAGCAGCGCGGTCTCCTCGCCACAGATGTAGGCACCCGCACCGCGGTACAGCGTGATGTCAAATGGCGCGCCGGGGCCAAAGGCATCAGGGCCCAGGCGCCCGGCACCGCGGCACTCGGCGATGGCGCGGCTGAGCACCTCGGCCTGATGGCCGTACTCGCCGCGCACGTAGATGTATGCGCGCTCGCAGCTCACGCCATACGACGCGATGGCCACGCCCTCAATGAGCTGGAAGGGGTTCTTGTCGAGAATCTCGCGGTCCTTGAAGGTGCCGGGCTCGCTCTCGTCGGCATTGCACACCACGTAGGTGGGCCTGCCGGAGTCCTTGGGGAGAAACGACGCCTTGCGGCCCATTGGGAACCCGGCCCCACCGCGGCCGCGGAGGCCCGAGCGGTGGAATGCGTACAGGGCATCATCGGGGCTCATCGCGAGGGTGGCCTTGAGGCCATTCCAGCCACCCGCACGCTCGTAGCCGCCCAGCGTGAGGAGGTCCTGGAACTCGCGGTGGCGATAGACGGAGTTGAGCTGGGGCATCGTCAGCCGCCTACCGGTCGTACCGGGTCGGGGCGCCGTCGGCGCGGAGCGCCCCGATGATGGCGTCGGCATCGTCGTGCGTGAGCGGTCCCTGCTGATCGTCGGAGTCAACCTGCAGACACGGCGCCCGGTCGCAGGCACCCAGGCACTCGGCGCGCTGCAGGGTGAACATGCCGTCGGCGCTGGTGCCCTCGCCATCGGTACCGATGTTCGCGGCCACGTGGGCAAGCAGTTCGTCCGACCCACGCAGCATGCACGAGAGCGTGGTGCACACCGAGATGACCCTGCGACCCACCGGCTCGGTGTACAGCCGGTCGTAGAACGACGCCACGCTCTCCACGTAGGCCTGCGAGTACCCGGTGGCCTCGGCCACCGCGGCCATCGACTCGGGTGGCAGCCAGCCCTGCTCCTCCTGCGCAAACCGGAGTGCCGGCAGAATGAGCGACCGCTGGTCGGCGAACTCGTGGCGGATGGGCGCGAGGAACTCGCTGATCTCGTGGGCGGTCATCGGTCGACACCGCCCATCACCGGGTCGAGTGATGCGATGACGGCGATGAGGTCGGCCAGGTACCCGCCCTTGGAAAGCGGCCGCAGCGCCTGCAGGTTGACGAACGAGGGGTCGCGCATGTGCACGCGATACGGCTTGGGCCCGCCGTCGCTCACCACGTAGCAACCCATCTCGCCTCGGGGGCTCTCGATGGTGGCGTAGGCCTCGCCCGCGGGCACCTTGAAACCCTCGGTCACCAGCTTGAAGTGGTGGATGAGCGCCTCCATCGAGTACGCCAGCTCCTCGCGCGGCGGCAGTACCACCTTGCGGTCATCAGCGATAACCGGCCCCTCGGGCAGCCCGTCGATGGCCTGCTGCATGATCTTCACCGACTCGCGCATCTCGCGCACGCGCACCAGGTAACGGGCGTAGCAATCGCCCGCTGTCTCGGTGGGCACGTCGAACTGAAAGTGCTCGTAGCCGGAGTACGGCTCACTCTTTCGCAGGTCGAGCCCAATGCCGGCGGCACGCAACGTGGGGCCGGTCACACCGAGGCCCAGCAGCTGCTCGGCGGGGATGATGCCGATGCCCTTCATGCGGTCGATCCAGATGGGGTTGTTGGTGAGGAGCGCCTCGTACTCGTCGATGCGCCCCGGCATCTCCTTGAGGAACTGCGTGAGGCGCTCGAGGAACCCCTCGGGCAGATCCTGTGCGCAGCCGCCCACCTGGAAGTACCGGTGGTTCATGCGCTCGCCCGACACCATCTCGAACATGTCGAGCACTTCGTCGCGCTCGCGGTAGCAGTAGAAGAAGATGGACATGGCACCCATCTCCAGGCCGCTTGTGCCGAGGAACACCAGGTGACTGGCCAGGCGGTTGAGCTCGGACAGCAGTACGCGGATCCACTCCGCACGCGACGGAATCTCCATGTCCAGCAACTTCTCCACGGCCAGCACGTATGAGTGGATGTTGGCGAAGGGCGCCAGGTAGTCCATGCGCGTGACACACGTGATGGCCTGCCACCACGTTTTGTTCTCGCACTGCTTCTCGATGCCGGTGTGCAGATAGCCGATGACCGGTACGACCTCGCGCACCACCTCGCCGTCGAGTTCAACGATCACCCGCAGCACACCGTGCGTGGATGGGTGGTTGGGCCCCATGTTGATGATGAGCGGCTGGCGGCTGCCCGGGCGCGAGTCGGCCAGCATCTCGTTGCGCAGCGTGCGCTCAGCGGCCTCGGCCGGGGTGTAGGCCTCAACGGCGGCAATGGCGCGTTCGGTGGGGGTGAGCGGCCTGCCCTCGCGGGTGGCGCCCTCCACGGCCTCACGGCCCTCCATTGCCAGCGGGAATGCGCTCAGCGGGTCGGTTGTGCTCATCACCTACACCGCATCCGTGAACTGCACCTCTTCGCCACCGATGGGATAGTCGCGCCGAAGCGGGTGACCATCCCAGTCGAGGGGATTGAGAATGCGGCACAGATCGGGGTGTCCGTGAAAGCGCACGCCGAACTGGTCGAACACCTCGCGCTCCTGCCAATCGGCCCCGGGCCATACCGAGGTGACCGAGTCGATCTGCGGGTCGAGGCCGCCGGCCCATGCGCGAAGGCGCACGCGCCCGCCGGTCTGGACCGATCGCAGGTGGTACGCCAAGCGGAACCGGCCGGGCTCGTCGGGGAAGTCCGCACAGGTGACGCCTGAGAGCAGCGTGAACTGCGACGGCCCGCTCTTGAGTGCACGCGCAGCCTCAAGGATGCGGTCGGCCCGTACCTCAACCGTGAGCTCGCCGTGATCCTCAAACTCCTGCACCACGGCACCCGGTGAGGTTGCCTCGATCTGGGTCGATACGTCGCTCAGCTCGCCGGCCCGCCCTTCAGGGCGTCGCTTACGTGCTGGGCGTCCCACTCGGCGCGCTCGGCGCGCCGCTCCGCAATGAGCTCCGACGATGGCACCTGACCATTGGCGCCGATTTTCTTGCGCAGGATGTCAATGCCTTCCATAAGGCTCTCGGGCCGCGGTGGGCAGCCCGGCACATACACGTCCACCGGGATGACCTTGTCGCAGCCCTGCAGCACGGCGTAGTTGTTGAACACGCCCCCGGTGCTGGCGCAGGCCCCCATGCTGATCACCCATTTGGGCTCCAGCATCTGGTCGTAGATGTGACGCACCACGGGCGCCATCTTCTGCGTGAGGCGTCCGGCCACGATCATGAGGTCGGCCTGGCGCGGGGTGCCGCGGAAGTACTCGGCCCCGAAGCGCCCCATGTCGAGGCGCGGCGAGAGCGTGTGCATCATCTCGATGCTGCAGCAGGCCAGGCCGAAGGTGGCAGGCCAGATTGCCGAGGTCTGTGCCCAGGCGATGGCCTTCTCAACCGTGGTGGTGAGGATGCCGCGGGAGGCCTCGAGGGCCTCCGGGTCGCGCAGGTCCCAGTCGATGGCATCGTCGGTGCGTGGCGAGCGGCGGATGGGCGCGCCGGGCGGTGGGATCAACGCCATTCGAGTGCTCCCTTGCGCCAGACGTAGGTGAGGGCGCCCACCAGAATGACGGTGAACACGACCAGCTCCACCACCGCGGTGACGCCGACATCGCGCAGCACCACGGCCAGCGGGTACAGAAAGGCCAGTTCGATGTCGAACACGATGAACAGCATGGCCGTGAGGTAGAAGTCGATCGAGAAGCGCTGCCGTGAGGGCTGCGTGGTGAGGATGCCGCTCTCGAAGGGCAGCGACTTGGTGGCGTTCGGCCGCTTACGCCCAAGGAGCGACAGCGAGAAGAGCGCCACGGCAACGCCCGCGCCGAGCACGAGATAGATGAGGATTGGAAGCCAGGTGCGAAGGTCCATGTGGACCCGCCTCCGCCGTTGTCGCCGAGTACGACACCGGGTGTACTGCCCCCGTGTCGGAACGCACCGTACCAATGGTCAGTCACAAACACATCATCGTGCGGATTGCCTCATGGGAAGGGCAATCTCGCGGGGTCCGCATGTGTCGTTTGTGACATATACGCGCTGGCACGAAGTGGGTGGTGAATTGGCACGACCGGGGGGACCCCGGTCACCCTGCGGGAGCGACGATCTCCGCATGCGCTTCGGCCGTCACGCACGCAACACCATGCGGGCCCGAGGTTGGTCGGCCAACGACATCGCGCAGGTCATCGCATCCGGGGATGGCTGGATATCGCGTGACGATCGCGGCAACATCATGGTGGTTGGGTGTGTGTCGGGGCAGCGCGCGACAGTGGTGCTGGCGAACGACGCGCTCAACTTCGTGATCACTATCTAGGGCGAGAGAGGGCGGCAGCGATGAGAGCGCTTTACGACAGCGAGGCGCACGCGATGTACATCGATGTCGTTGACCCGCCGTACGACGGGCCGAGGGGGACGGATGCCGATGGCTATCCGGTGAACGTGGACGTTGATTCCGGCGATCGCATCGTGGGTGTGGAGATCCTCGACGCGGACGACACGCCGGATGACACTGTCGTCGCGGTTCTTGCCCGCTTCGGTCTGGACGCGGTGGGCATCCTTGCCGCGCGCGATGCCGCTCTGCGGGCCCCCGACCGCGAGGTGACGCTCACGGTCGGCGCGTCGCTGGCCGCCTGACCATGGCCGTTGATCGCATCACCTACTTCTCCGGCCTCGTGGCCGAGACCCCCGACGAGCCCCGGGCCCGGTACGGCCTGGCCGTTGCCCTGCGCAACGCCGAGCGCCACGCCGAGGCCATCGACCAGTACCGCGCGTACCTCGATCTCGCCGACGATGAGGGGGCTGCGTGGGGGCATCTGGCGGAATGCCTCACGGCCACCGGTGACATCAACGCGGCAGCGGACGCCTACCTCACGGGTATCGATACGGCGCTCCGAAATGGCCACAACGGTCTTGCCGCCGACTACGAGGTCGCGATCGAGGCCCTGAGCTGATCACCGGCGCATCAGATCTGTCGGCGCGCGGAGCCGCACGCTTCTGGTTCCGCAATGCGACGGTGGGTCGAAAGACGGTGCTCGTCACCCTCGGCCCCCGGTTTGTGGAGGCCATCGCCTATCTGGCCATCATGGGGCTGGGGCTCGGCGCGTACCTCAAGAGCGTGGATGGAATCTCGTACGTGCAGTTCATCGCCCCGGGCGTGGCTGCAAGTGCGGTGATGTTCGGGGCCATTCTCGAGACCTCGTACAACGCGTTCGTACGCATTCACGTGCGTCGGGTGTTTGAGGCAGCGGTCACCACCCCCCTGTCGGTCGGCGACGTTGTGGTGGGCGAGTACCTGTGGGGTGCCACCCGCGGATCCATCTACGGCGTGGTGTTTCTGGGCGTGATGGCGCCATTTGGCCTGGTGGCCTCGTGGTGGGCCATCCTCTGCCCGCTGGTGTTCGTGATCGGCGCGCTCACATTCGCGGTGCTCGGGATGACCTACACGTCATACGCGCGCAACATCGAGCACTTCAACATCTTCTGGACTGGCATCCTCACGCCCATGTTTCTGTTCTCGGGCATCTTCTTCCCGTTCACGGGCCTGCCCGACTGGGCACAGGTGATCGGCTGGTGTCTGCCGCTGTCGCACTTTGTGGCCGCCACACGTGAGCTGGTGCTGGGCGACGTGGGCTGGCTCACAGTGGGTCACGTGGCGGTGCTCGTGGCGTTTACGGCGGTGTTCTTCATCGTCCCCATCCGCCGCCTTCGTCGCACCCTGCTGGCGTAGCGGAATTACCGAATGTGTCCATGCCGTGAACCTTCACGGACGGACATGTTGCACGCTTGTAACTTCACGATCGCGAGCCCTGGCACGAGGCTGCGGGCCGCGGACATCCACACGAGGAGAACTCCGGATGAATCGCAGGATCCTGCTGGCCGCGGGCCTGATTGGCGCGTCGGCCCTTGTCATCACTGGCTGCGGAAGCAGCTCGTCCACCGCTGACACCAGCGGCGGAGACTCAAGTGCCCCCGCTGGCGCGGCCACTGGATCGGGTGCATCGTTCCCCGCCCCGGCCTACACGCAGTGGTGCCAGGACTCCCAGACGTGTTCGTATGTGTCCAAGGGCTCCGGTGCCGGCATCAAGGACCTCACCAGCGGTGTGGTGGCCTGGGCCGGCAGCGACGCCCCGCTCACCAGCGACGAGACCGCGGCCGTCAAGGGCACGGTGCTCTACTTCCCGACGCTGCTGGGTGCGGTGACGATTCCCACCAACATCGAGGGCGTCAGCAAGCCCATCAACCTGACGGGCCCAGCGCTCGCCGGCATCTTCGACGGCGACATCACGACCTGGAACGACAAGGACATCACGGCGTCCAACCCGGGCGTCACCCTGCCGGCCAAGCCCATCACGGTGTGCGTGCGTGCCGACTCGTCGGGCACCTCGTACAACTTCTCGGGGTATCTCTCGCAGATCAGCCAGGGCTTCGCCGACAAGGTGGGTGCCGACCCCAGCAAGACCCCTGCGTGGACCGCCAAGGTGTCGGCATCTCCCGGCAACTCCGGTGTCGCCAATTGCGTGAAGAACGGGAGCAACTCCATCGGGTACGTCGATCTGGCCGATGCCAAGCAGGCCGGGCTCGACGGCCAGGCCGCCGCCATTGGTGTGGAGGGCGCATACGTGGCCCCGACCACGGCGTCTATCGACGCTGCCGGTGCGGACGCCCAGTTGGCCCCCGACCTCACCCTCAGCGCAAGCCTGGCGAACAGTCAGACCAAGGGCGCCTATCCGATCGTGGCCACCACGTACGCCCTCGCAGTTGAGGGAGGCACGGATAACGCTGCCGTCAAGAAGGCCCTCACCTACTTCCTGGGTGCCAAGGCCCAGGGCCAGTTGGCGAACCTCGGCTATGCACCACTGCCGTCGTCCATGCTGTCCAAGGCCAAAGCGCAGCTCTCCAAGCTGGGCTAATCGCCACTCTGCATCGCGTCGTACCCGCCGGCCGGGCCCTCATGGGCTCGGCCGGCGTCGTTTTCACGCCTACGACAGCCCGAGCACCCGCTTGAGTGCCACCTCGACGTCGAGGAGCTCAGTCGCGTCAACTGCACCGATGCGCTTGCCGAGGCGCGTGACATCAACTGTGCGTAACTGGTCGACCATCACCCGCGTCGCCCGGCCCCTCACGGTGATGGGCGGTCGAAAGTGTGCGGCCTGCGCTGACGACGAAAGCGGTGCGATGACCACTGTGGACCAGTTGGCCATGGCGTCGGTCTGTAGCACGACCACGGGTCGCGCACTCCCCTGCTCGTGCCCGCGCCCCTTGGTGAGGCGTGCACTCACCACGTCGCCCCGTCTCAGTCCGGCCACGGCGCGCTGATCTCTTCCCACTCGCGGAACTCGGCCATCTCTCTCGCCACCGCTTCTGTGTCCTGCATCAATCGCTCGCACTCGACACGCAGCGCCTCGTCAGTGAGGCGCGCTCTCTGCGCCTCGATCAGTGCGGTGCGAACGGCCTCCGACTCGGTCATCCCGCTGTTCACCAACAAGCGCAGCGCTGCTGCGCTGCCATCGTCAAGGCGAGCCCGCACGGTTCGAGATGCCATGTCTGGAGTGTGGCACAAAGCGTGGTACACGGGCTGTGGGCGGGGTGCCATGCCGACAGCGTCGCGTAGCGCCAGCGCGCGACTCCACACCCGGGTGTCGCGAATGCCACGCCTCTGTGTGGCAGCGCCCGCTACTCGCCCAGCAGTGCCTCGGCTCGTGCCACGTTCAGAAGCCCCACGCGGTCGCCCTCCTCGCGCTGCCAGGTATCCCACGTGGGCCCCGGGTCCTCGCGCAGGGTGGTGGGTGCTGGCTGGCCGAGCGCCTGCTCCGCCGCCCGCCGCCATTCATCGGGAAGCTCGTCGCCGATCCGCACGCCCATCAGCGCCGTGAGCTGCAGCGCCCAGATGCGCCCGAGGCTTGTGGGGTTGTATCCACCACCGGCGGTGTCGAGCAGTCGCCCGTCGCACACGCCATCGGCCAGGCGCACAATGCGCCGGTAGCACTCCTCCAGACCCTCAATGGTGACCTGCAGATGGGTATACGGGTCGGCGTGGTGCACGTCGGCACCCAGATGCACCACCAGGGCATCGGGCACAAATGCGCGTACCGCGGGCTCGACCACCCGCTCGATGGCGGCCAGATATGCGACGTCGCCGGCAAATGGCGGCAGCGGCACATTGATGGTGGTGCCAGGGGTTCCAGCCGGCCCGCGTTCGGTCACATCACCGGTACCGGGGTAGAAGCCATAGACGAACTCGTGCACCGAGATGGTGAGCACGCGCGGGTCCGCGTGAAAGATCCACTGCACCCCATTGCCGTGGTGGGCGTCGAGATCCACGTAGGCCACGCGGTCGGCCCCGAGGTCGAGCAGTTCCTGAATCGCAAGGGCGCAGTCGTTGTACACGCAGAAGCCCGAAGCCTTGTTGGCAAAGGCGTGATGCAGGCCGAGGGGCGCGGGACCGAATGCCCGGGTGCCGGGATTGGCCCACACCACTCGCGCGGCCTCCACTGCCGCCCCGCACACGTCGGCTGCCGCCTCGTGCATGCCCGCGCGCGGCACGGTGTCGTGGCCAGCCACAAAGCCCCACTGTGTGGCCTCAAACCCCACGGCAAGCCGTGGGTCGCGTGAGTACTGCTGCACCGCCCTGAGATAGGCAGGGGCGTGAATGCGCGACAGGCTGTCGTCGTCAGCCGCGTCAAAGTCCACCACCGAAACCCTGGGCGCGTCAAGAAGACCCAGCTGGCCGAGCAGGTCCCATGCCAGGCCCCGCCGGAGGGGCCGCTCCTCATCGTCAGACGGGTTGTACGCCTGTAGCCGCGGGTGCCATGGAATGACGACGTCGGGCACGTCAGTTCACCGTGACGTGCACGACCCCGGTCTTCGCCAGCGGCGCGGCGCCCGAGTTGACCAGCGTCACCTGACGAAAGCCCATGTCAGCCTCCCCCGCCTGCGCTGCCGTAAAGACATATCGCGATGACACACCGCCGTCCTTGGTGGCCACGTTCTCCCCGGACACCTCGGTGATGAGTGCGGTGGCATCGTCGGCGTCGCGCACCCAGCCCACGGCCTCCGTGGTCTTTGCCTGATCGGGCGACACCGCGAGCCACATTGTGAAGGTCTGGCCGGTGGCCACGGTGATGGTGGGCCCGTCGCCGCTTGCGGGCACGGTGTAGTCGGGCTTGGCGGCAGCCGCGGGGGCGGACGCGGTGGGCGCTGACGGGGCGGGTGCATCTCCGCCGCATCCGGTGAGGGTGGCACCCACTACGACGAGTGCGGCGGCTGCCGCGGCGAAGGGCTTACTCATATCGGACAGTCTGCCAGTACGCTTTCGGCATGAGCACCGAACCGCTTGATGCAGCCACGCAGGCACTTGTGCGGGAGATCCGCGAGGAGGCGTCGCTGCTGCGTGCCGAGACCGCCGCGCTGGTGACCGACGTGCCGGTGCCGGTGCACCTGCGCCCCGAACTCGGATACAGCAGTAAGGCGGGCGTGGGGAAGCTCATCACCATGATGAAGCGGGTGAGCGAGAAGATGGTGCATCACGTGGTGGAGGATGCCTTCGACCGAGTGAGCCAGCGCCTGACGCGCATTGACGTGATGCTCGACCAGCAGGAGCGCCGTATTACGGCACTCGAGGAGCGGCTGGACGCCACTCCCGACGATCGTGCCTAGTCGGCCACCGTTACGTTGAAGGTGACCGTCTCGGCCGGTGTGGTCTTACCGGGCGGGATGCTGTCGAACACCAGAGTGCCCGTTCCGGCCGCCACCGCGCTGAAGGTCCAGTTCTCCATGCCACCCATGCCCACCATGGTGTCGGTGGCGGTGCCCGTCTGGGTGTCCTGCACGTACTTGCTGCTTTCCAGGTTCACGCCGGGGTCGCCCTTGGGAGTCATCTTCCACTGGTAGCCCGTGGTGGGGTTGCTCGCCAGCTGAATGACGAACGTCTCGCCCACCTGGGCCTTGATGGTGGTGTCGGCCTGGGTGTATGTGGACGACGCGCTGCTCTCGCCGCTGGTCACCTGGGCGTCGCTCTCACCGCAGCCGGTGAGGGCCACGGCCCCGGTGGTGAGGGCGAGAGCCGCAAGCGATGTGGCGGCGATCCGGGCGATGCGGTGTGAGGTCATGCCGGTCATGGTGCCATGTGGACGAGCGCCGTGCGGAAGCGGTTACCGACGGCATCCCACGAGTACTCGCGCTCCATGAACTCGCGCCCGCTTGCGCCCATGCGATCCGCGAAGTCGTGGTCGGCCTCATAGCGGTCCATCGCCAGGGCGAACTCGCCGTAGTCGCCAAACATCAAGCCCCCACCCGAGAGTGATGAGGTGTCGGTCATCACCTCGCTGCCAGCCGCTGCAAGCGTGGGCCGCCCCTCTCGCCAGGCCTCAAGCAGCAGGTTGGAGAGGCTCTCGTGCTCGCTGCCGTTGATCACGCAGAGCGCCCCGGCCACGATGTGCCGGCGCTCGTCGTCGTCGAACGTGCCCACCATGTCAACGGCGTCGCCGTACTCAGCGGGCGGGCTCCATGGCCCGTCGCCCACCAGCACCAGGCGCAGATCGCTGCCGCGCTCGGCCCTCCAGCGGGTGAAGTACTCGGCCACCACCGGTACCCGCTTGGCGGGCTCCATGCGCCCGGCGTACAGCACGTAGCGGCCGGTGGGGATTGACGTGCTGATGGGCGCGCGGTCCTCAATGTGGTACCCGGTGCCCACCACGGCGGAGCGCTGCACGGTGACCATGCGGCCCACCAGTTTGCGCTCATTGACCGAGTTGAAGATGCACCCGCGTACCGATGCCAGCACTGACCTGATGAGCTTGGCGTACGCAGCGCCCTCATCGTGGATGCAGGGGATGAGCACCATGCGCTCAGGGTTGGCCATGCTGGCCATCTGCACCATGCCGAACAGCGCGGGTGCCCCCACCATCAGGTCGTAGCCGCGGCCCTCTTCGCGGATGAACCGCTGCAGGTCGGGCGACCAGACATCCGAGAAGAGCAGGTCGCTCTCCTCGGTGGTGGTGAGGTGCCAGCCGGCAGCGCGCTTGGCGAGCAGCTCGTGGCGACGCGCTGGGTCGCGCGGACCGGTGGCAAAGCGGTGCACGGTGACGTCGCCGTCCATCTCCGTGCCGGCGGGGAAGTCGTCGAGCCAGTCCACGTGGTACCTGGCGCAGGTGGTGGCCACGTGCACCTCGTCATCCGGGCCAATCCCATAGTGCGCGTAGCCGCGCATCATCACCTCGGCGCCCCCCACTACCTCCGGCCCGAATCGTGGGACGACGAACAGCAGCTTCACGGGTGCCTAGGCCCCAAGGGCCGCGCGCAGGCGGGCCGAGACAAAGTCGACGTCGTCATCGGTGAGGCGCGAGTGAGTTGGAAGGCTGATCGCGCAGTCACCAACCCAGTCGGCGACAGGAAATGCCCGCGAATCGGCGTGCATGGGGAGGCGATGAACGGGGGTGAACCCCGGCCGCGTTTCGATGCCATCTGCTGCCAGCGTCGCGCGGATCTCGTCGCGGCGGGTGGCGTTGGCATCGCGCAGCACGACGGTGAACATCCAGTTTCCGTGCTCCATGTCCGCACCCGGTCGGGGCAGGTGGATGCGACCAGTCAGATCGCCAAGGTGGTCCATGTACCGATCCACCACATGACGGCGCCGATCGAGGTGATGTTCAACGCGCTCAAGTTGGGCGAGTCCGACTGCTGCCTGAAGGTTGGTGAGCCGGTAGTTGAACCCGAGCACCGGGTGGAAGTACGTGCGTTGAGGGTCCTGCCCCTGCCCGCGATACAGGCGTAGGAGATCGGCGAGTTCGTCGCTCTCGCACGTGACCATCCCGCCCTCGCCTGTGGTGAGGGTCTTGTTACCGAAGAAGGAATAGGTGGCGAGGTCGGCGTACCGCCCAACGTGCTCACCGCGCACCCGTGCCCCGAGCGCCTCGGCAGCGTCTTCCACGATGGCGACCCCCTCCGGGAGGGCGGCACGCAGCGCCTGCACGTCAACGGGCATGCCGTAGAGGTCCACGGGGATCACCGCTTTGGTGCGCGGGGTGACGGCGGCCACGATGGCCTCGGTCGTCACGTTGAGAGTGTTGGCATCGGAGTCGACGAGCACCAGGTCGGCATTCACATACGCGACAGCATTGGCCGACGCGACGTAGGTCATCGACGGGACGATGACCTCATCCCCGGGTCCGATTCCGAGGACGACCAATGCGAGGTGCAGGGCGACCGTGCCATTTGCGCAGGTGATGGCGTGCTTCACGTCCGCCCATTCCGCGAAGGCCTTCTCGAAACGGCCCACGTAGGCACCCTGCCAGGTGAGCCATTCGGTCTCGATGCAGTCGGTGACGTAGGCCATCTCGTTCCCCGAAAGGTCGGGATGCGCGACAGGAATACGTCGAACGCTCTTGTCTTCCGCTTCCAACGAGTCTCCCATGATGTTCAAAGGGTTGGGTCTTCGCCTGCACGGCCACCCTTCCCTTCCCCCGATGCTAGGCGACCATCACGGTACGGGCGCCATCACTACACGCTGTAGGCAAACGCAAAGAACTGTGCGGTGCCCGTGTCGATGGCACACGGCGCGATCACAGGCGCTGCGCCGTTGCTGGATGACGTGCTCCGCGCGAGCACCGTGAGAGTGACCGGTCCCGACCAGGCCTGCATATGGCCGCTCAACCTGAG
>Ga0194059_1000492_pt1 | contig 18629 bp, 17 predicted proteins | sample SepL6211m_MetaG_FD_163426 | JGI IMG/M metagenome (GOLD analysis project Ga0194059, IMG submission 163426) | Anoxic zone freshwater microbial communities from boreal shield lake in IISD Experimental Lakes Area, Ontario, Canada - Sep2016-L626-11m | ecosystem: Environmental > Aquatic > Freshwater >... | reverse complement strand
GGATACGAACGTCCCGTGAGAACCACGTCTCTTGCCGTCGCGCATATTGCCGACTAGCCCGCTTGGTATCTTCCTTTGCTTCATCTTCGCTTATACGTCCATCTCTCATAGAGATTATCTGGGCATATCCAAGAGCTCGTTGCGCAGTGGAACCATCCTTGATTCCGTCTTCAATGAGTTGATCTACCTCAGCAACAAATCCGCGTTCCCACATGCGATCGACTCGTAGGTCGATTCGCTCACGTAGGTGATCGCGATCCATCACAAGCCCAAATTGCAGAGCATCGGGATATCGCGAACTATCTTCGCGCGGAAGATTTGCTGTAAATGGCTGACCGGTGATCTCGATGACTTCCAGGGCGCGAATAATGCGCCGCGTATTTGCTTGGTCGATTGCCAGTGCTGCAGCTGGATCTAACTGCTCTAAACGCTCAAAGAGTGATTTCGCTCCAAATTCAACAGCTTTAGCTTCAAGCTTGGCGCGCACTTCTGGGTCGGTATCAGGAAAGTTGAGGTCATCCAGTATTGCTTTGATATAAAGACCAGTTCCTCCAACAATGACTACATCTTGGCCACGTCCATGTATCTCTGAAATCAAAGTGCGCGCTTGCTCTTGATACCAAGCCACTGTTGAATCTTGGTTCACATCCAGAACATCAAGAAGGTGGTGCTCAATCCCGCCACGTTCAGCAAGACCTAATTTTGCAGTTCCGATATCCATTCCACGATAAAGCTGCATGGAATCTGCGTTAATAATCTCGCCACCTATAGCTCGTGCGACCTCGATGGCAATATCGCTCTTACCTGTGGCAGTTGCACCACAGATGACGATTACTCGACTCATACACGAACCTTTGGCATTCCTAGCGTTGTTGAAGCCGGAGCAGTGCGGGCAGTATGTGCATCTCCCCCACGTGTTCGTATCACGTCTACTGCATCACCAATGAGGTAATGCGCTGAACTCTCTGAGATTTTTACATCAACAAAATCTCCTGGGCGAGCATCAGTGTCACTGCTGAAGTGGACTAAGCGGAAATCTTCTGAGCGCCCTGTCATGCGTGATTGCACTTCATCGCGGCGACCTTCGATCTCAGAGACCATCACGCGATGAGTTTTGCCAATGGCTTCTTGATTTACTGACAGCGAAATCTTCTGTTGATGCTCGTGCAGGCGGGTATATCGCTCGCCCACAACATCGGCAGGGACTTGGTTCTCCATGGCGCCTGCTGGCGTGCCAGGGCGAATTGAATATTTATATGTATACGCGGCTGCAAATCGCGCCTGTGTTGCAATATCGAGAGTTCCTTGAAAATCTTCTTCAGTCTCGCCTGGGAAGCCGACGATGATGTCAGTAGTAATCATCGCGTGCGGCATTGCCTGTCGAACGCGATCGAGAATTCCCAAGTACTTATCCGTGCGATATGAGCGGCGCATAGTCTGTAAAATTGCATCTGACCCAGATTGCAAAGGCATGTGAAGATGCGGCATCACATTCTTTGTCTCTGCCATCGCCTCGATGACATCGTCAGTAAAGTCACGCGGATGCGGTGACATAAATCGCACACGCTCGAGACCCTCAATCTTTCCTGCTTCGCGCAGAAGCTTTGCAAATGCTCCACGATCACCAAACTCAACGCCATAAGCGTTGACGTTCTGACCAAGTAACGTTATTTCTATAACACCTTGGTCAACGAGTGCATGCATCTCCTTGAGTACAGCTGCCGTGGGGCGATCTTTTTCAACACCACGCAAGGTTGGAACGATGCAGAAGGTACAGGTGTTGTTGCAACCAACAGAGACAGAGACCCACGAAGTAAAGGCTGAGAATCTGCGTGCAGGAAGAGTTGATGGGAAATGCTCGAGAGCTTCAAGGATTTCGATCTGGGACTCTTCTTCAATACGTGCGCGCTCGAGAAGGACGGGAAGAGAGCCAACATTATGTGTACCGAAGACCACATCGACATACGGGGCTTTCTTCAGAATGAGCGACTGATCTTTCTGAGCAAGACATCCACCGACGGCGATCTGCATGGCAGGGTTGGCCTTCTTGATGGGCGCTAAGAAGCTGAGATTTCCATAGAGTTTATTATCGGCGTTCTCACGCACTGCACAGGTATTAAAGACCACGATATCTGCTTGAGCACCTTCAAGAACAGGAATATATCCAGCTTCATCCAATAACCCTGCAATACGTTCAGAATCGTGCACATTCATCTGACACCCGTAGGTCTCAACGAGATATGTGCGCGTCATAGCGCCTATCTTATTTGAGAGTTAGTTGGTGATGCGAATTGGTGCGATACCTCGAGCTATCTGACGCTCGAAGTGAACTTCTCGCTTATCGTTAAATGTTGCTGCAACCTTAGCTGTCTGATCCATGAAGGTTTTGAGTTCATCGCGCGCCTTGAGGCCATCACCGGATAGATCATTGCGTTCGAAAACGTTCCATGCCCGAAGTACAGGCGCTATGACATCATCGAGGTGCTGTTGTAGGTCATAGATTCCAGCCAAGGCAATCTGTACGGCCTTGCGACCAAAGCCCGGCATATTGGCACCTGGCATATCGAAGTTGGTGACTACATCGGTGATTGCACGCATTGCCGCATTTGGTTCCATATCAAGAGCTGCCGAAAGAGTATTGCGATAGAACAACATGTGGAGATTCTCATCGAGAGAAATACGCTGCATCATTCCTTCGGCAATCGGATCATCTGAAATCTTTCCGGTATTGCGGTGAGAGATACGTGTCGCCAGCTCTTGGAATGAAACGTAGGCAATCGTGTGCAACATATCGTTCTCGTAAGGAGTTTGGTATCCAAGTGACATATGTGCCATGCGAAGATCTTCGAGCTCGTAAGGATCTACACCACGAGTTGCCATGAGGTAATCGCGAATAACAATTGCGTGGCGAGCTTCTTCAGCTGTCCACCGTTCAATCCAATTTCCCCACGCGCCATCGCGGCCCATAGAGATTGCGATTTCAGTGTGATAGCTCGGCAAGTTATCTTCGGTAAGAAGATTAAGAACGAGTGAATCTTGCGCTACAGGAGTTAGCCGTGAATCTTTCGCCTCCCAAGCATCGCCATTAAGTGGGCCGGCATAATCGCGGCCTTCAGACCATGGGACATACTCGTGGGGATACCAGTTCTTCTGAACTGTCAGGTGGCGTTCGAATTCAACCGCAACAACGGGTTCAAGATCGCGAATCAGGCGTGCCTGAATACGTGCCGACTCTTCGCTCATAGCCGTAACGATACGGTAGGGATGAGTTACTTACGAGTTAAAAATTATCTTTCGCGCGTTTTTCCGCCTGTTGTGTGCGCCACTTCGCAATTTCTTGATGGTTACCACTCAAAAGAATCTCGGGGACCTGGATTCCACGCCACTCTTGAGGCTTTGTAAAATTGGGATATTCCAGGTAGCCATCGCTGTTGTGTGACTCATCTGTGAGCGATTCGGGGTTACCAAGTACGCCAGGAATGAGCCGAGTGATTGCCTCGATCATGACCATCGATGCAACTTCTCCGCCGCCGAGCACATAATCTCCGATGGAGACTTCGTGTACTCGAATATTGCGTGATTGGAATTCGGGTTGTGAGTAATACTGACGCACCCGATCATCGATTCCCTCGTAGCGACCGCATGCAAATATCAGTTGCTGTGATGTGGAAAATTGTGCAGCCAACGTCTGGGTAAATCGCTTTCCAGCTGGCGTAAGAATTATCAAGTCAGCGCCAGCTGCAAGGACGGCATCAATACTCTTAGCCCATACCTCTGGAAGCATCACCATTCCAGCACCACCACCATAAGGAGTGTCATCCACCGTATTGTGATTATCGCTCGTTTGAGCTCGCAGATCATGCACTGCGATATCGACTAACCCAGCGTTCTGCGCCTTACCCAGCAGAGAAAGTTTCAGTGGAGAAAGATACTCAGGGAAAATTGAGATGACATCAATCCTCATCAGATGACCCCGTCAATTTCTGGAGGTATTACCGTCATCCGCTTTGCCTTGATATCGACGACAGGAACTAGTTGACGAACAAAAGGTATGAGAACCTCACCTGTTTCGTTCTTAATCACAAGAACATCTTGGCCAGGCAAGTTCAGAACGTCGGTGACTTCACCGAATGCATCCCCGTCAATGAGAAAGGCTTTACAGCCGACTAATTGCAAGACGTGATAATCATCTTCATCTTCGCCTGGAGCATCTATATCGACATCGGTATAGAGAAGTTCATTCCGAAGCCCTTCAACTGCATTGCGGTCTTCAATTCCTTCAAAGCCAAGAAGCAAGATTCCATTGTGTACACGTGCAGAAACCACGGTTAATTCACCGTGGTTTTCTGTCTGTAGAACTGCGCCAAGAGCGAAGCGATCCTCTGCTTCATCTGTTCGGACTTCGATAGTTGCCTCACCAAGAATTCCGTGAGCTTTACCGATACGGCCCACGTTTAATTTCATGGGAGTTAAAGAGTTAACGAACCTCGTCGGTATCGATGAGATCGACACGTACTGAGCGACCAGCAAGTGCGCTTACGACTGTGCGAAGCGCCTTTGCTGTACGTCCATTACGACCGATTACCTTGCCGATATCGTCAGGATTAACACGAACTTCGAGCGTAGTGCCACGACGGTGTGTCTTCTCTTTGACATTGACATCGTCAGGGTTATCAACGATTCCCTTTACGAGATGTTCGAGAGCTTCATCAATCATTATTCAGCTTGTGTTTCCGCTACAGGAGCTTCTTCAACAACAGCTTCTGCGATAGGGGTCTCAGTTGCTTCCGCTACGGCTACAACTTCTTCCGTTACAGAACTTACTTCTGCAGCAACATCTTGAGCTGGAACCTCGGACTCAGTTGCAACCGCAGCTGGCTCTGACACCTCGGACACCGCTTCGGCCTTCGCTGGTTCGGACATCGCAGCAAGCTTCTCTTGTGCCTTCTTCTTCATAGTTGTTGCACCTTCTGCAGGTTCTGCAGCGGCAGCTTTAACAGCTGCTTCATACGCAACGCTCTTATGTGGCTTTGCAGCTGCAAAGCGAAGTGTGCCTTCAGTTCCTGGAAGACCCTTGAACTTCTGCCAATCGCCAGTCACCTTCAGAAGCGCCTCTACAGCCTCTGATGGTTGTGCACCAACGCCGAGCCAGTACAGAGCGCGCTCTGAATTAACTTCGATGATTGATGGCTCTTGTCCTGGAACGTAGCGACCGATCTCTTCGATAGAGAGTCCGTTACGTGCCTTGCGTGAATCTGTTATAACAATGCGGAAATAAGGTGTGCGAATTTTTCCCATGCGCATTAAACGAATTTTTGTAGACAAAGAAGTAGTGCTCCTAATAAGTGTGTCGTACCAAATTGCTACAGCGGGGTGCGTAGCCAAGAGGTCCAACTGTGGATTGGATTGTTACCGGGGTAGAGGGCCCTGTAACAGGTGGCCTATCTTGCCAGTTACGCTCATAATGAGGAAATCAGCCATTTTCTAACGCTCGCTTAGCAGGGTTTCCGGACTTCGATTTCTTCTTCTGAATCGGGGCTGCCTGCTTAGGGGGCAGACCAGGCATTCCTGGCGGCGCTCCCGTAGGCATCCCACCATTGCGCATCTGCCTCATCATCTTCTGCGCAGCTGTGAATTTATCGACCAATGCATTGACATCTGAAACCTTGCGCCCAGCACCTAGGGCAATACGTGCACGGCGCGATCCATTGAGAACTTTAAGGTCGCGACGCTCGAGTGGCGTCATTGATTGCACAATCGCCTTAGTTCGCGTTATCTCTGATTCATCAAAGTTTTCAATCTGCTTCTTCATCTGACCAGCTCCTGGCAACATGCCAAGTAACTTACCCATCGAGCCCATCTTGGACATTGCCTCAATTTGCTCGAGGAAATCTTCGAGAGTGAAATCTTCACCTGCAATGAACTTATCTTCAAGCTTCTTGGCAGAGTCGCCGTCAAGCGCTTTCTTCGCCTGTTCAGCAAGTGTTGCGACATCGCCCATTCCAAGGATGCGAGATGCCATCCGCTCGGGATAGAAGATTTCAAAGTCACTTAACTTTTCACCAGTTGATGCAAACATGATGGGACGGCCAGTAAGAGCTGCGATTGAAAGTGCTGCGCCACCACGAGCATCACCATCAAGCTTTGTGAGTACTACACCATCAAATCCGACACCATCTTGGAAAGCTTTTGCTGTGCGGACTGCATCTTGTCCGATCATTGCATCTACAACAAAGAGAATCTCATCTGGATTTACGGCATCGCGAATTGCAACCGCTTCTTTCATCAACTCTTCGTCTACGCCTAAGCGTCCTGCAGTATCGACAATAACAATGTTATGAAGCTTGGACTTCGCAAAGGCAATTCCATCCTGGGCAACCTTTATGGGATTGCCAACACCGTTGCCAGGTTCTGGTGCAAAGACGGGCACGCCTGCCGCTTCTCCAACAACTTGCAGCTGATTGACCGCATTGGGGCGCTGCAGGTCAGATGCAATCAAGATTGGTGTGTCACCTTGATCTTTAAAGAACTTCGCAAGCTTTGCAGCAAGAGTGGTCTTACCCGCGCCTTGTAAACCGGCAAGCATGATGACTGTTGGTGGATTCTTAGCCAATCGAACTCGGCGCGCTCCCCCACCAAGAATCTCAGTGAGTTCGAGATTTACAACATTGAAGATTGCTTGTGCTTGATTGGTGCCAGATTGCAGCGTTGGTAATACCTCAAGAGATTTCTGATGGATTCTCTGGGTGAAGCTTTCAACAACTTCGAGTGCGACATCTGCTTCAAGCAGGGCTTGTCTGATATCTGCAGTCGTTGCATCGATATCTTTTGCAGATATCTTTCCGCGTGAACGAAGTGCGCTAAATGCACCTGCAAATTTGCCAGAAAGTGTGTCGAACATAGTGGTGGAACTCTACTTGAGGGCAGACCTGAGACGTGTTGCGACTTCTTCAGCTCGTTCTGGACTGAGCGAGCCTCCACCAATTTCTGTGACGTATAAGGTGTCAATTGCTTCAGCGCCCAGTGTTGTCACAATTGCGGAGCGGATATCGATATTGCTCTTAGTGATGGAATCGCCAATTCCAAAGAGAAGAGCGGGTCTGTCGTGGCTTCTTACTTCAATAATCGTGGCGTCGGTCGCAGCGTCTGCGAAGATATCAACAACCGGATCAGGAACGGGAATCGTTGGTAATTGTGCATATGCCTCAATACGTTCTTCAATCCTTCGAGCCAGCGAGCTTCTATTATCGAGGGCTGCTGATAGTTCGTGGTGGAGCACTTTCTCTGTTAGCTCAGGTGCATGGGGATCTGGAATCACAATCCACTGCATTACCGCTGAATTACCATGAGATTTAGTTCGTGCAGATCTCACATCAAGTCTCAAAAGATTAAGAACACCTGCAACTGTTGATAGCAGGCCAGTTTTGTCAGGCACCACAATTTCAATCGCATAGACGCTATCGCGGTCTTCAATTGTGACAGCAAGTGCACCAGAATCTGCTTTTGCACGTTGGTCATCTGTGAGTTCAGGCTGCAAGGCGACAGTGTTATCTGTGATTGCTAGCCCAACGCGCCGTACTAATTCGGCAACAAGTGAAGCTTTCCAATCAGTCCAGGCTGCTCGGCCCGTTGCTTCACCGTCAGCGATGCTGAGAGCGTGAAGAAGCTCTAGGGTTTGTAAGTCAGGAATTACCTCAGCAACCGATGAAATTGTCGCTGGATCATCGAGATCTCGACGAGTAGCTGTTGCTGATAAAAGTAGATGATGCTTGACCAATAATTTAATTGTCTCTACATCTTCCTGCATAAAACCAATTCTCTGCGCTATCGGCTCAATGAGCCGCACTCCACGTTCTGAGTGGTCTTCTTCGGTACCTTTTCCAATATCGTGAAAGAGCGCGCTAAAGAGAAGTAAATCTGGTCTATGCACCTGTCGCGTTAGCGCAGCAGCCTGGACAGCAGTCTCAACCATATGTCGATCAACAGTGTGGCGGTGAAGAACATTGCGCTGCGGCAAAGATCGAACAGCTCTCCATTCAGGGATCCAGTGAAAAATAATCTCTTCTTGATCTAGTGCTTCAAATATCTGCACCATTGCAGTTCCGGCACCTATGAGAGAGATGAGATTCTCGCGTGCATCTCGTGGCCACGGTGTAGGCATAAGCCCAACTCCTGTACTGAGACTTTCAGATAACTTCTCGAGTGAATCCATAGAAATTGGCAATCCAATTTGCGCCGCTGAGGCAGCAGCGCGAAGCCCAATCACAGGGTCGAGTGCGAAATCTGCATCTTCGCTAATAACGACCTCCTTATTGGAAATCGTAATATCTCGAGATAGAGAAGTGGAGCGCACCCTTTTGAAAATGCTTCCACTGCCTTTGCGACCTTTATGCGCCAGGCGGTACCACGTTGAATCCAATAGGTAATCAACAGAACGAGCAGCTTGCGCTACCTCACTCATGAGCACGTCAGCATCAACAAAGCCGAGAATCTGCGCGACTTTATCCTGCTCTTGAAAGAGTAATTTATCTTTATCTCGACCACTTGCAATATGAAGCGCTTCGCGAACATTGGCCAGAGTTGATTCAGCGATGCTTACTCTTCCGATCGGAACTGAAATTGCCGATGAGGTTGCGATTGCACGGAGTGCGGTGATGTCGCGCAACCCTCCACGCGCCTCTTTGATATCTGGTTCTAGCAGATAGGCGAGTTCACCCATACGCTGATGACGTTCTGTCAGAGAGGCTTCCAGTTGTGGAAGGAATTTTCTTGAGTTTTTCCTCCATGATTCGAGCGCATCAACCTGCACTGAAGCAACCAAATCTGCATTGCCACAAATGAGGCGAATATCAAGTAGCCCCATCGCCACTTTGAGGTCATCTTCTGCAGCACCACGCATTTCTGAGCGAGTACGAACTGAATGATCAATCTTTACATTCTTATCCCATAGCGGGTAGAGAATTTTATTGACGAGATCTGATAGCTCTGAATCTGAGAGCGAACCACTGTGAATAATTACGATATCTAAATCTGAACCTGGAGATAGTTCGCCGCGGCCGAAACCTCCGACCGCGGCGATAGCTACATCGTGTGGATTGGCAGCGCTATCTGTGAAGAGAGATGAAAGAAGCTGATCCCCTTCGTTAGATCGCGTGCGTCTTTCTCGTGTCCCCATGTCGCCAATCTTAGTTTCCTAAATAGCGTCAGGTCCCTTTTCACCCGTACGAACACGGACGACCTGATCTACTGGAGTAGTCCATACCTTGCCATCTCCAATGGATCCGGTTGATGCAGCTTTTACGATGACATCTACTACTGATGCTGCATCCTTATCATCCACGAGAACTTCCAGGCGAACTTTTGGAACAAGGTCTACGGTGTATTCAGCACCGCGATACACCTCTGTATGGCCACGCTGGCGACCAAAGCCACTTGCTTCAGAGACGGTCATACCTGTGACACCTGCTGCTTGCAGTGCATCTTTAACTTCATCCAATTTAAAGGGCTTGAGAATTGCAGTAATTAACTTCATAGTGATCCACCTCCACGTGAAGAGCTTGCTAGTTCATATGCGGATTCAGCATGTTCCTTGAGGTCGATGCCTTCGATTTCAACTTCACGTGAGACGCGGAAGCCAATTGTCTTTTCAAGTGCGTAGCCGATTATCAGCGTTGTAATGAATGAGTAGCCAAGGACAAGTCCAACACCAAGAGCTTGTTTGCCCAGGAGCGCGCTTCCTCCACCGTAGAAGATTCCATCAAGACCGATGCTGTTCACCACGTGAGTACCGAAGAGACCAATGGAGAGTGATCCCCAGATACCTCCAACAAGGTGAACACCGACTACATCGAGTGAATCATCAAAGCCGAGCTTGTACTTAAGTCCAACCGCAAGTGAACAGAGAATTCCAGCAATGAGGCCAATTACTACTGCAGCCCATGGCGCAACGAATGCACACGCAGGTGTAATCGCAACAAGACCTGCTACGGCACCAGATGCAGCGCCAAGGGAAGTTGCATGTCCATTACGTACTTTCTCAACGAGCAACCATCCAAGAAGTGCGCCGGCAGTTGCAACTTGAGTATTGAAGAATGCAAGTCCAGCAATACCATTTGCCGCAAGGGCGGATCCGGCATTAAATCCAAACCAGCCAAACCACAAGAGGCCAGAGCCAAGCATGACAAGTGGCAGTGAGTGTGGTCGCATTGACTCTTTACGCCATCCAACGCGCTTTCCAAGAATGAGTGCCAGTGCCAGACCTGCAGCACCTGCATTGATGTGCACAGCAGTTCCTCCAGCAAAGTCTTCCAGACCCTTACCGGCCAAGAAGCCAGTGCTTGTCACTGTGTCACCAATCTTGTTTCCGAAAGCAAACACCCAGTGAGCCACAGGGAAATAAACAACAGTCGACCAGATAGCAACAAAGATCGCCCAGGTTGTGAACTTCGCACGATCGGCAATAGCACCAGAGATGAGGGCTGGGGTAATAATTGCAAACATCAACTGGAATGCAGCAAATACAAGAACGGGAATCGGATAGATACCGCCATTATTTGTCAGTTCATTGACTGAACTTCCAAGTCCACTCAATCCAAATCCACCAAACCATGGTGAATCTGATTTATATCCAAATGCTAATTCAAATCCATAAATAACCCAGAGAACGCTCACGATTCCGATTGTCACCATCGACATCATCACCATATTAAGAACGCTCTTTGTGCGAACCATTCCTCCGTAGAAGAATGCCAATCCTGGAGTCATGAGAAGTACGAGTGCAGTACTTGCCAACATCCACGCGGTATCACCGCCATTAAGAACTACGTGATCCATTTCAGGTCCATTCAATTAAGTTCTAGCCCGAATAATTTCGAGAAGGGTGGGATTCTCGTCATTGAGATGGTGTAAAGATGGTGCAGATGGGTTACATCTAGTGGCGTATGAGGTTAAGGGGGCGTCACAAAGTGGCCCCGATTGTTACAACCGCGTTACGCGAGTAGCCCGTCGATATAGGAGTCAGGCTGGAAAGGCGCAAAATCGCGCGCTCCCTCGCCCGTTCCAATGAACTTAATCGGAATGTCGAGGGCGCTCTCAATTGCTAGCGCTACTCCCCCTCGGGCACTTCCATCAAGCTTGGTAAGGATGAGCCCCGTTACTTCCACCGCTTCACTAAATATCTTTGCCTGGGCAAGTCCGTTCTGACCAGTGGTTGCATCAATCACCAAGAGAACTTCTCCAACAGGTAAACCTTTTTCGATTACTCGCTTCACTTTGCCAAGCTCAGCCATTAAATCGCTCTTATTGTGAAGCCGCCCTGCAGTGTCGATGATGAGATATTTACTTTCATTATCAATTGCACGTTTGACGCTATCAAATGCAACCGATGCTGGCTCCGCATTTTCTTTCCCAGCGATAACGTCAACACCGATGCGATCTCCCCATGTAGTCAATTGGTCTACTGCTGCTGCACGGAAGGTATCTGCTGCAGCAAGTAAGACGGAATCTCCATTGTCATGGAGCAAGGTTGCAAGTTTTGCGACCGAAGTTGTCTTTCCAGTTCCGTTGACACCCACAACCATAATGACGCTCGTGGAATCGCCTGTCGCAAGTTCGCGGGGCTTCTTCGACAGTTTTGCAGCAAGAATCTCTTTCACAGCCAACTCAGCATCATCACCACGCATATTCTGAGCAGCAGAGATAAGTTCACTCACAAGTGTTGGTCCTAGATCAGATTGAAGTAGTTCAGATTCAATCTCAGCCCAATCAAGTGGTGAGGCAGTTGAGGTTCCGCGAACCTTTGCAATCAAACGATTAAATAGACCCATCGCTTAGAACCTAATGAAACTAAGCGGTTTCAGATTCGCGAAGACGTTGCGATATCACTTCTGTCACACCATCGCCGCGCATGGTTACTCCATACAGCGCATCAGCAATCTCCATGGTGCGTTTCTGGTGGGTAATGATGATGAGCTGTGAGCTCTCGCGCAGCTCTTCGAGAACAGTGAGCAGGCGTCCCAGGTTGACATCATCGAGAGCTGCTTCAACTTCATCGAGTACATAGAAGGGACTTGGACGTGCCTTAAAGATTGCAATCAACATCGCAACAGCCGTCAGTGACTTTTCTCCACCGGAGAGAAGTGAGAGGCGCTTGACGCGCTTTCCTGGTGGACGCGCTTCCACATCAACACCAGTGTTGAGAAGATCATCCGGGTTGGTAAGGAAGAGGCGACCGTCTCCTCCTGGGAAGAGGCGAGCAAAGATATCTTTGAAGTGCTCTGCGACTTCTTCATATGCCTGCATAAATATCTGTTGTACGCGATCATCGACTTCCTTGATGATGTCGAGCAGATCTTTCTTTGTGCGCTTCAGATCTTCTAGTTGTTCAGCTAAGAACTTCAATCGCTCTTCAAGGGCGTTGTACTCCTCGAGCGCTAGTGGGTTAATTTTGCCAAGAAGAGTAAGTGAGCGCTCTGTTGCAGCAAGGCGCTTTTCTTGTTGATCGCGACGGTACGGAATCAATTCGGTAGCAACGATCTCGCCAGTATCGGTCTCGATAAATGTAGGCACATCTTTATCTGGTCCGTACTCTGCGATAAGAGTAGGGATATCAATTCCGAGTTCCTCGACAGCCTTATTCTCAAGAGTTTCAACACGCATACGTTGTTCAGCGCGTGCAATCTCATCGCGGTGCACACTTGAAGTCAGTTGATCAAGTTGCTGTGTGAGTTCGCGGTTGCGAGCTCGGACGGTCAACGTTTCGCCTTCACGATCGGAACGATTTAACTCTAGGCGTGATCTCTCTGTTTGCGCCTTTGCAATCGAACGTTCGATATGGATGAGCGCTTCATATGCAGCCTCTGCAATTGCTTGAGAGATAACCGCACCTCGTGCACGAGCGCCACGTCGGGAGACTGCACGCTCAGATGCTTCACGTTCTGCTTGCGCAGAAGCTTCCAGCGCTTGGGCGCGTGCTGCAATTGAGGTCAGGCGTTCTTCTGATGTGCGCACTGCAAGTCGAGCTTCAACTTCTGTCGTGCGGGCTGTTGAGACGTCATTACGAAGTGTTTCAGCACGTGTGTGGTCTGGCTCGGTAATCTCTCCGTGGTTCTGCAATTGGTTAGATGCGATAGAGAGTTCGTTCTCATCACGAGATTTTGCTGCGGTGGCTTCATTGATTGCAAGAGTAAGACGTTCTACTTCAGCGGTAGCAGATTTAATATTTTGGCCAGAGACTGCAAGTTGTTCGGTAAGAGCTGCGATGCGAGCATCCGACTCATTGAGCTTTCCGAGAGCTGCATCAAAGGCTGTCTGCTTCACATCAACTTCTGTTGCAGCTGTTGAAATCTCAAATTTCAGACGATCACACTTGTGGTTGAGATCTTCTAACTTCTTGGTTAATTCATCAACGAGCGCTTTGATCTCGATGAGTGATGAAGATGAGGCTGAACCGCCACGTGCACGTTTGGATGTAATGACATCGCCATCGCGAGTGACGACTGTGACAGTAGGGTGCTGGCGGAGTATGGACTCCGCACCCCGCGCATTATCTGCGACCACTGTTGTAGAAAGTAGTGAGGCCAGCAACTCTGAGATCTCTGATGAGCGCACGTGGTTAAGTAGAGAAGTGAGCCCACTTGGAACTTGGTGTGATGAACTGCCACCAGGTTCATAGACAAGAACATCTGCTTGACCAAGGTTTTCACTCCGTAGAGTTGTGAGTGCGCTGACGGCAGAAGATAGATCTTTCACTACAACTGCATCAGCAAGAGCGCCAAGGGCTGCAGCAGTTGCTGCTTCCCACCCTGAATCAATCTGAATCAAAGATGCAATACTTCCCAGTATCTGCACTCCACGGGAATCACGAATAAGTGCCGCAGCGCCATCACGTGATGAAGAGGTAAGTCGCATCGCCTCTAACTTGGATTCAGTGGAATTTCTTTCCCGGTCTGCCGCGCGCTCTGCATCGACGAGTTCTGTGTGAGCACTCTTCGCTGATTCCAATGCGCTTTTGGAAGTATTAAATTGAGAGTCGAGTCCTTGTTCTCCGGCATCGGCGTTGCCAATCTCCATCTCAAACTGCGCATAATCACTCTTTGCAGAGTCGACTCGAGATTGCGCTTCAGTGCGCGCAGCCTGCAGACGAGAAATTTCCTCAGTGATTGCTTCAAGACGCGCAGCCAGAGATTTGATGTGGCCTTCTTGGCGCGCCGTTCCTTCTCGTTGATCAGCCATTGCACGCATCGCAGCAGCAATAGTGTCTTCTTCGGATTTCAAAGCTGCTTCAGCGTTGGCAAGTGATGTCGTAGCCGCAGTAAGGGCACTCTGCGCAGCAGCAACGCCGTTACGGAGTTGTGCTTCTTCACTGCGAAGTAGTGCAGCTTCTTGATCTAACGCTTCAGGGTCACGGCCAGCACTGCGTGCCTCTTCAGCTTCTTCAGCTAAGAATCGTGAACGCTCTTGCGCTAGTGATTGCGTGCCGCGGAATTTTTCACGGAGAGCGTTCAGTGAATAGAAATTCTCCTGCGCCTTAATGAGAAGTGGACTTTCAAAGGCTGATTGCGTATCAAGTTCTTCCTCACGCCTGCGAATCTTCTCGAGTTCTGCCTCGACCTGTCCTCTGCGTTCGCGAAGAGCGTTCTCGTCGGCAACTTCTGCATCTAAAGTCTTTGAGAGTGAGATGTAATCATCAGCAAGTAGGCGTAACTTGGCATCGCGCAGATCGGCTTGAATAGTTGCAGCCTTCTTAGCAACCTCTGCCTGTTTACCAAGTGGTCGCAGTTGACGACGAAGTTCGACTGTGAGGTCATTAACGCGCGCAAGATTTGCTTGCATGGAATCGAGCTTGCGAAGCGCCTTCTCTTTACGCTTACGATGCTTGAGTACACCAGCTGCTTCTTCAATAAATCCCCGACGCTCCTCAGGTGTTGCCATCAAGATTGCATCGAGTTGACCTTGGCCAACGATGACGTGCATCTCGCGACCAATACCTGAGTCGCTTAAGAGTTCTTGGATATCTAAGAGACGTGATGCCTCACCATTAATCTGATACTCACTCTGACCATTACGAAAGAGAATGCGAGAGATAGTTACCTCGGTGTAATCGATAGGAAGTGCGCCATCGGTGTTATCGATTGTTACTGCGACTTCAGCACGACCAAGTGGAGCGCGCCCGGATGTTCCGGCGAAGATCACGTCTTCCATCTTTCCGCCGCGAAGTGACTTTGCACCTTGCTCGCCCATAACCCAGGTGAGCGCATCTACAACATTTGATTTACCTGAACCATTGGGGCCGACTACACAGGTGATACCAGGCTCGAGGCGAAGGGTGGTCGCCGAGGCAAAGGACTTAAATCCTTTGAGGGTCAGACTCTTCAAATACACGCGGTAAACCTACCGTTGTGTGCGCCATTGGTATAAAAGCGACTCAGTTCAAGTTGTACTTGAGGGTTTACTGCGGTGTTTGAGAAAGTAATTCATATGCTGTGCGCGCTGCAGATTGTTCTGCTTCTCGCTTACTTTTTCCAAGACCTTCGGCAATTGATTCGCCTGAAACCATTGCAACAGCAGTAAAACTCTTATCGTGATCTGGACCAGTCTCTGTTACGAGATATTCAGGAGATCCTTTACCAAGGGCTGCCACCAACTCTTGTAGTGCAGTCTTTCCATCGAGTCCTGCACCCTTTGCCATCGCGCTATCAAGAGTCTCTTTAATCAGAGCGCTAATAACTCGTGTTGTCGCATCAAAGCCGCACTCGAGATAGATGGCGCCAAATAGGGCTTCTAGCGCATCTGCAAGAAGTGAGTTCTTATCTCGGCCATTGGTAACTTCTTCACCTTTGCCAAGTCGAATATATTTTCCAAGGTCGAGTGTGCGCGCAATATCTGCGAGCGCACGCATATTTACAATGCCGGAGCGAAGTGGAGATAGACGGCTCTCATCTAAATCTGGATATTTGATGTAGAGCTCTTCTGTAACGATGAGGCCAAGGACTGAATCACCGAGAAATTCAAGACGTTCATTCGTTGCGGTTAATCCGGTCTCGTATGCAAAAGACCGATGGGTAAAAGCTAGCTCGAGTACTTCCGGAGAGAGGCTAATTCCGAGTTGCTCGAGAAGTTTTGAGTACAGATCAGACCTCTAGAACCTGACGGCGGTTGTAGGTTCCGCATGTTGGGCAGGCAACGTGGTTGAGCTTAGGTTGCTGACACTGCTGGCATGTTGAGATAGCTGCTGCAGTGGTCTTCCACATGCTTCGACGTGAACGTGTCTTCGAACGAGACATCTTTCGCTTTGGTACTGGCACGGTAATCGTCCTTTATCTTGATGAAATCTAGTGAGCTACAAACGTGTGGTTTGCCGCCGTAAGGAGGTAAGTATCGCTTAATTCCCGTCAATTGCCAAAATCGAGATTTTCAAGACCCGACCACCGCGCATCGATGACCTCATGAGCGTGGTCCTGCGGCAAGTTCGCCCATTTCTCCCCGCAGTCAGGGCAGAGCCCCAAGCACTCCTGCGAGCAGAGCGGGTTGACCGGCAAGGTCAAAATAATTGCATCGATGATCGGAAACTCAAGATTCATCAGATCGCCTTCCATCTGCAGTTCATCATCAATATCCAAATCGATATCTTCATCCTCGCGCTTCTTCTTACGACCCTTCTCATTGGTGGGTTCGTATCGATAGAGCTCTTGAATCTTTCTATCGACGATTACCTCAACTGGTTCGAGGCAGCGAATACATTCGCCCATCGCCACAGCATAAATTTCAGCGCTCAAAAGCACGCCTTCAGTGACGGATTCAAGGCGAACATCGGCCTCAATGACATCGCCTTCAGGGACTGCAATGAGTGGCACGCCAATGCGAGTAGGAGCCTCAATATTGAGCTCGTACTCCTTGAGTTCACCCGTACGACGGGGCAGCTCGTGGGTATTGAGAATAAAGGGGTTGATCTTCTTACTCATTGTGGGCGGCTCTTAACTAATTATCAGCGTTGAGCTGAGAGAGAATATCTTTATCATCTGCGCCTTCTAGGCGTTCGCGACCACGTGCAACAGCATCCATTGTCTTATTGAGAATTACTTCAAGAGTTGCAAGACGACCATCGATATACGCCTCAACCTCACGACGCTCATCTTCTGCGATTTCGCGAGCTTCATGGAGGATGCGCTGTGCTTCGTCGCGAGCGGCTTGGACAATTGAAGTCTGCTCCACCATGCGAGCGACATCTTCGCGTGCAGAGGCGATCATTGACTCAGCGCTTAAGCGACCTTCTTCAACGATGCGATCTCGGTCAGCGATGATTGACTCAGCGCCGTCTAAATCTGCAGGGAGGAAGTCGCGAGCTCCTTCAAGGATCTCGAGCATCTCGCCACGGTGAACTACACATGAGGCTGAGAGTGGAACTCCGCGTGCCTCTTCAACAACTGCAATCGCCGTATTGAGCTTTTCAATCGAATCCATTGTCATGCTTATTCTCCCGCTCTTGCGCGTAACGCTTCATTGACATTTGTTGGAACCATAGATGAGACATCGCCGCCGTAGTGTGCGAGCTCTTTTACGATAGATGATGATAAGAATGAGTGAGTAGGCGACGTTGCCATAAACATAGTTTCAACGCCTGATGCCTGAATATGTACCTGTGCCATCTGTAGTTCGTAATCAAAGTCAGTAACTGCACGAAGTCCCTTGACAATTGCTTGAACACCGTTCTTCTTGCAGTATTCGACAAGTAATCCACTTCCAGAATCCACACTGACATTGGGAAATTTCTTCACATTTTCGCTGATCATCTTCATGCGTTCTTCAACTGAGAAGAGCCCTAATTTATTGCGGTTTACAAATACCGCAACGATTACTTCATCAAATTGCCTGCTCGCACGCTCGATAATATCGAGGTGGCCAAAGGTGATGGGATCAAAGGAGCCCGGGCACACAGCGCGTTTCATGGTGCAAACGCTAGCAATGATTGCTGAGGTTATCCATTTTCGCCATCTACACGCGTAGGAACTCCATAGAAAATTGTTGCCTGCCCGTATTTCTTTTGGCGAATTTCTTCCAGACCTTCGGGCCAAGAAATCTCTTTGACACGACTATTGCGTTCAATTGCGATGAGAGCCTGCTGATCAATGAAGCCACCATCGCGTAATTGAATAAGTGTTTCAATGACCTCGACATCTTCGACATCATAAGGTGGATCGATATAGATGAAGTGGTAGGGCTGAGTAGCTTTATCTTCAAGGAAGCGATGTACGTTCATTGAGTAAAGGTGGAAAATTCCGGGACAACTAGCGCTCTTGAGATTCTCCCAATTACTAGCAATCGCTTTTGCGGCAGAGTCATCTTTCTCAACTGCATGAACGAGTGCTGCTCCACGTGAGAGCGCTTCCAGTGCTATCGCACCTGTTCCTGAATATAGATCTAAAACGCGCAATCCATCGAATTCACCAAACTCGGAAATTAACGTTGAAAAGAGCGCTTCACGTGCTCTATCTGATGTGGGGCGAGTCGATGATGCAACTGCATCAATGGAGCGCCCCTTGCCGAGGCCGGCGATAATTCTCATGGTTAAGCCTTATCTATATATTCAGAAGCTGCATCTGCTTGAATGTCTGCAAGCTCTGTCGCTAAAA
>Ga0194059_1000490_pt1 | contig 18655 bp, 15 predicted proteins | sample SepL6211m_MetaG_FD_163426 | JGI IMG/M metagenome (GOLD analysis project Ga0194059, IMG submission 163426) | Anoxic zone freshwater microbial communities from boreal shield lake in IISD Experimental Lakes Area, Ontario, Canada - Sep2016-L626-11m | ecosystem: Environmental > Aquatic > Freshwater >... | reverse complement strand
ATAAAAACCATTGCTATCCATCCTGCTAATCTATCAACAGTTATTACATTTTTTAGTGTTGTCATAGTGTTTGTAACTTTTTTATATACAATAGGTACTCAATATTAATATACGGAAAAAGTCTAAGAATTTGGTTTTTAAAAACACATTTTTTAAAGCATTCTAGGACTTATCAGAATCCTCTGTAAAAGGAAGATCTCCAGGTTTACCGTTTACAATTTTACGACCCATTAAAATACCAGCACCTATACTAGTCATAACTATAGATTGGGTAATAAGATTAGCATCTTTTATTATTGCTCCGTAAAGAAAACCAACTCCTCCTACAAGAACAATAAATGCTCCAGCTATAGGTAAAACAGTTGATTTACCATTATTATCACTAAAAGCCTGGGCCCATGAAAATTCAAACAACTGTTTAATTTTTTCTATATCCATAAAATTAGTTTATAATAACAATAGGTATTTGATTTGCAATGTATGTATACACATATGAGTTAATGCCTCCCCAATTTGTGTAATCAGTTCCAGATATACATAACGTACCTGTACTCATAAGTTGAGCAGTGTATACAGGAGGTGTGTCTGCAGATACTTGAAGATTGTATAAGTTATATCTGATTACACAGCTATCTGTGAGATTATCATCTATAATAGAAGCGGTTAATATGTTTGCCAATAATATATCAGTAAATGCTACTTTTATTGGATCAATTTGAACATAATTACCAAGAAGGTCGTTATTTAGAATATTCATATATTAGTTTTTGTATGATGCTATTGTTGCTGCCCAATATCTCATAGAAGTTCCTGCAAATGTTACATTTTCTGGTTGTATATATAATTGAGACTTCCAATAAATAATACATCCCTGTGCAGTACCTGCGATAAAAGGTAGATTAATTAAATTATATCCTGTTATTGCAGAAGGTGTTCCGGTAGCTCCTGTACCAGTAACAGCCGAAGCTACAATTAATTCTGCTGTAAAAGAAGGGGTTATGGAACCTGTAGATATACTTGTTACGTTAGCACTGCCAAAACCATTTTGTTGATCTAATAAAGGTGTTATAGCATTGTCTACAGTAAAACATCCTACCCAAGCAGACCAAGCAGTACTAACAATAGTAAACGTCATTGATGATGTAGTTGTAGGGTTTACTACATAGGCTTGTCGTACATATATCCCACCTGCAGTAATGGTTGTTGTATAGCTATACACATTACCACTACTATCTGTTACTCCAGGTACACCTCCAGAACCTATAGGAATAACAATCAGTTTTATAGTACCTGATATACCTGTTACAGTTACTGTACCTGCTACTAGAGCTTTGTTAGAACCAGAAGCTACTAACCTGTATTGAGGAGTAGTATTAAAATATAAAACACTTCCCATTATGTTCTTGTGAATTTTAAAGTTACCTGAAGACCAACTAAAGTACTATTGCTACTTATAACTAAAGTAACTGTATTTCCTATTGCAACCGTATTTAAAGCAGTGGCAGTACCTACAGCAGCAGAACTGGATACTGATACTGCCGATATACCAGTTACATTAGTACCACCTATCTGAACAGCAGCACTGCATGTACCGGATGTGCTCTTAACCCTTAGTTCATTAATAGTGTAAGCAAATTCAGCATAGTAATCCAACACATATGTCTGAGCTGGTATAGATGATCCACTATCAAATAATCTATGAGAGTCTATTAACCCTGTATAAGATGTTGGTGTTATGTTAGTACAGTTAGATAAGTTACCCGATGCAGGTGTACCTAATGCCCATGCTCCAGGAAGTGTACCTCCAGATACCAAAGATATTACAGGAGTTGTAGTACCTGTAGCTACTGCTATCTGGTTAGCAGTACCTGTTACTGAGGTTACTGTACCACTAGTAGCAGGTGCAGCCCATGATGGAGCAGATGATGTTGTGGCTGTTAATAATTGTCCTGTAGTACCATTAGCTAATCGGGTTAGTACTCCTGATGAGTTTCTATAGTAGATATCATAACTAGCATCAGAACCCAATGTCATCGTTACACCGGCTACTACATAACCAGTAGATAGTGTACCGGATGTCATAGTACCAGTAGTAGTTATAGAACTCTGACCTACATAGGATGATGAGATATCAATAACCGGAGTAGTAGTACCGGTTGCTACTGTTATTCTATTGCTGGTTCCTGATACAGATGTTACTGTTCCTCCACTACCTGTAGCAGTTAATGTGGTACCGGTAAGTGTAAGCCCTGTACCTATTGTAATTTCTTGTACAGGTGTAGTAGTAGATGATGATCCCAGTAATTTAGAAGTAGTTGATACAGCTTGTATCTTACCATATGTAACTGCATTGTTAGCTATAGTAGCTGCTACTGATCCTGGACCAGCTGCTGTTACATCACCTGTAAGAGCAGTAATGTAGTTACCTGATGCTTGTTTGCTATTAAAAATAGTCCAGTCACTTGATGATAATGCACCTCTATTAGTGGCAGATGCAGTTGGTAAATTAAAACTATGTGATGTACCAGAAGATACTATTGCAAAATCAGTTCCACTTGTACTGGTAACCATTGTTTGTACTGCACCTGTAAGACTATTAATTGCAGTAATACCTGTTCCAGCCATGATACCTGACTGTTGAGTAACGGTTAATATAATTGATGGTACTGATGGAGCAGGAGATACTGCCGAATAAGCAGGTATAGTTACATCTGTATGGTTAGTTGTACTCCACATTAATTGATAATACTCTCCAGCAACTACACTTAAAACAAAGTTCCAAGAAGCTACTATATGATAAGGATCTGCAGGACCTTTTCTTTGAGCCAAACCAACTATAGTACCTGTTGCAGGTAAATCAACTTCATTCTTACGTAACCATATCGTTACATCTTCAGTTGCTGTAGATAAATTTTGTAACTGAGCAGAAAATTGTATATTATAAATACCTGTATTTGCAAATGTTATTCTTGTGAGATTAGTTCCATCGGTAACAACTGTAACTCCATTAGAAAGATCTACAGTTCTGTAAATCATTGCATAAGCTGTATTATTAACAGCAGCAGTTTGTGTAACATTATCTTGCCATGCCCCATAATAACCTAATGGCGTAGCAGCAGTGTTACTTCCCCATTTTAAACCTGTTGTAGTTGTACTGTCAGCTATAAGAATTTGCGTATCAAGTCCTACAGATAATCTTGTGTTTGTTGTACTGTATGTATATAAATCCCCTTTAGTTGTAAGAGGGGATGTGCCTGAAGCACTAAGTGTACCACTAGAAAGAGTAAGACCGGTACCTACAGTTATTTCTTCCATTATACCAGTACCTGCAGTACTTCTACCTACTAGTTTATTAGTAGCCATAGAAGTAGTAATTGTACCTGTAGTAGTAATAGTACCACCAGATATAAGTCCTGCAGTAGCTACAGATGTTACTGTACCTGTATATGCATCTGCACTGGAAATAGTAAAATTTGGATAAGTGCCGGTTATTGTGGTAGTCCCTCCTTGTGTTAATGATACTACCTGATCTGGTGCGGTGTTAGTTATAGTAATGGTACCTGAAGTGGTAATAGGATTAGTACCAGATAAAGATATACCAGTGCCATTGGCTAAAGTTACTGAAGTTACTGTACCAGTACCTGTTGATATTGCAATATTACCTGCACTATCTGCTGTAGTACCATTAACAGATATTGGTATAGTATAATTAGTAGAAGCAGTTGCATTTGGAAATTCTAAGGCAACACCTGTATGTGTTACGTTAGTATTGTATAGATAACTTTCAACTACACCATTATTTAATCCTAAATATCCAGAAGAATCTAAGTAAGCATATGTTCCTGTAGCAGCATTTTCTGTACCTACTGCAGAGTTTAATACTTGACTAAATAACCCTGATAAAGAACCTACAGTAATTGTATTGGTTGTAATAGCCCCTATATCAGTTACTTGTTGGAGATTTTGGGAACCACCTCCTGAACCATTTGATGCAAGTGTTATTCTACCATATGCATCTACAGTAATGTTAGTATTGGTGTAGCTACCAGGGGTCAGTGTACCTATAACAGGTAATGAAACAATAACGGCACCTGTTGTAGGGCTTACAGTTACAGTACCATCCGTATTACTTACAGATGACACCGCCCCTCCTCCTCCTGTAGCACTACCAATCATTTGCCATATTGCACCATCATAATAGATATAAAGGTTAGCTATCCAGGTTTTCACACCAGAACCTAAGTCCCTATTATACATAAAGTTGACACTACCAGAAGTTACAGTAACTATCTGATAACAATCACCTAAAGTACCAACACCATCTACAAGAGATGGTGTATTAGTAGTAGCATACCAAAATCCTAAACGGTTTAATATGGGGAGACTCATTATTTAACCTCCTGTTTTTAAGGGTACTTATTTTTAGATGGATATGTATATTAAATGAAATTCCAGATCTGTGTCTTCTGGCGGTGTTGAGTTAGAAGTTATAATAACATTTGTTATATCCCATGAAATATAATAACCATTTCCATTGCAGGAAAGATAATTACCGGCTTTATAATTTTTTGGCTGCACAATAACAGCAACTGGTGAAGTTGGTAATCCGTGTGCAATAGTAACTACGTTCTCAACTGCATTTGTTGTAACATCAGAGTAAATTAAATTTTCCAATAGCGCAATAGTTCCCGATTTATTCTGTATAGTTTGTGTAACATCATCGGTTAAAGGATTGCATTTTATGGCTGCTGTTCCACTTTCCTGTACAAATATAATATTAGATCTCCCTCCATTTGGTTTTGTAGTAATCGAAATACCTATAGTCCCATCATCGGAAAAAGTTGCAAATTCAGTTGCATTAATTGTTGCAGTAGTTGTATTACCTGCATCAGTTACTTGCTGTAGTGTTGGTAATATACCACCTCCTCCATTTTCAAGGATAGCTGTTACTCTTCTATTTAACTCTTGTATTCCGGTTACTGACCAAGCTAGTTGGGATGCATAACCACCGGGAGGACTATTGAAGTTCATATATTAGTTAGTTACTGTGTTCGGCATTTTGATTTAATACTTGCATTTTATTATAATTATCCATATCATCTGCAAGTATTGCTGCACCTTCATCAATAATAGTTTCTATAACTGTATTGGAAAATTCACATTCTACTCCAGATCCAGGTGGAATAAATAAACCTGTATCAGGGTCAGTACAATTCTCTATTTTTATATGTGCAGCTTTCCTATAATAAGTAATAGTAGGGTTAACTATATCAAAACAGTTATTTGTGTATATTCTAAAGCTACCACTCATAACAGTCGCAACTGTTTCTGCCCAATCATATGAAGGTTGTCTATTTTTATCCAGCAGGACCAGATCCATATCAGCTTCTTCTCCAAGAAAAATCTTTAATTTTCTTGCAGCACAACAGTCATCCATTTTAGCATCAGCACTTATCCTTGACCATTCAACATAGTCATCAGGCAAAAGTGTTTCCCAATAAATACCTTCATTGGTCATTGTAAGAGGTGCCTGTTTAAGAATTACTTGAAGTTTATCTATACTCCTTATAGAGCCCTCTGCAGTACTTTTAGTTTGGTTAATACCTTGTAACTGCCTGGATACCCAAGCATCCATAGCCTTATTAAATGCTTCAGCTATCATCCAACATTCTATATTCCCATAATCATTTGAACTGAGTTTATTAAGTCTCTGCTGAAATTTAACTTGGAGTAGTTCGTTGGTCATACCTGATAGTTTTAAATATTGTAAAATGGGTAGAAGTTATTACACTTCTACCCGATTACATTTAGCATGTTCCTTTCGGCATTTTTGGCTTACTTGGCTTACTTGGCTTCATTGGTTTCATTGGTTTCATTGGCTTTGCCATATAACTCAATTTTAATTGGTTACTATTTTTTCCACTCTTCTTCAACTTCCTCTGTAATGTTAGTTAAAACATCATTATTCAAAGGATTTTCAAGAAACTTTACTACGTCATTAACACCCTTACCCATAGGGGTGCCGGTCTTATTATAGTACAGTTGACCATCTTGTTTAAACGTCAATAAATGCATTTCTGTAGCATCACGTACAATAGCCTGAACACGAAGATCTGCTAACGGTTGTTTACAGTAATCAATAAACTTTTCAGCAGTCATTTTCTTATTCTTATCTACTGTTTCACCATTGATGTACTTGTCGCAATCATCATATAGTATATCCATAGGTGTGGCCTTACGGTACCCTAAAGAATTAGCAGCACAAAGTTTAGTAACATAAAATAGTTTATTGGCATCTTTATCATAGAGTTTTTGCAGTTCTCCACCTGCCTGGTTACGAAGCTTTTTAACTTCAGTTTTAATACCTGCAGTCTCTTCTTCCTTATCCAGATACCACTTTGGTGGTTCTACTGCATTTCTAGCAGAATCCATAGAAGGAGCTACACAAAGAAACCCACCTGCCTGAATAGCATATATAAGAATAATATCATGAGGATTTTTAGAATCCAGATATATAGTATCGTTACTACATTTTATCTCAACACTATCCCAATATGTAGGAGTACGTTGTTTCTTATCATCAAATTTATCAGGACCTTGGGAGATAAACATAGTTACTTTACCCCAAAAGGTATCTGAAAACTTACCGGTAGGCTTACCTTTTTCATCATGCTCATCAATGTCTTTTTCTGTAAGAGTATAGTTGCCAGCTAAAGAGTTTTCAAGAAATACTATTGTTTTACGAATATCCCTGATAGTAGCTTCCTTTTTCTCAGCATCTTTAATGTTTTGTACTTCAGGGGCAAGTTCATTAAGACCTGTTAAATAACATTTAATTCCATTACGTTCTACAAGGCCCAAAAGTTCTTTGTGTTGTGCACCATCTGCTACAACCATATCATACTTTTCAAGACCTGCATTAGGGAGACCACTTGCATATGGTTTTATACTTACCCTACTTCCTACTTTAATATTCATTTTATTTGTTTTGTTGGTTCAATTACAAGATACGAAGTTATATACTATTTACCAAATGTCCTATACTTTCTTTTTCTTTTTCTATTATATTAAGATATGTTTGATGCTTTCTATCCAAATATACAGTAGCATCTTTATAGAGTAAGTCTGCTATTTGAACAGCTTCTTGTCCATAGTAAGCAATTTCATAATGATTCTCCCCCCTACATTTAGTCGGATATTTTCTATTCTTTAGCTGCAAATTAGTTTCACAAAAACATATAAATTGACAAACTGTATCTAAAGTTCCGCACATAAATATAATATGTGTCTGATAGTTTTTTGTTCCTTTACAATAAATTCCCCCATCACCATCAATGCATCCTCTCCAAAAATCTCGGTTATTTTGAACGCTTTCATGAGGTACTGCATCATAGCTCTTCTCATTAGTAAACCCAAATGCTTTTAAAGAATCATGTATTCTTTTAGATCCTATTCGTAAACGAGAAGCTAATCTTCCTGCTGGTTTTACATCTTCAATCTTAGAAGATGATCTCATAAAATCTCTATACTTTTCAATGTGACATTTATCACCTCTTTGCAACAAAAGCTCAGTAGTATATCCTTCTCTTTCATCTCCTGAAATAGAACCATCTGTATATAAAAAACCTAACCAGTATGCAGATTCGGGTGTAATAGTTTCAAAAGCATCTTCCCGAAGGTCACTATTACCCCAACGAATAAGCCACTGTTCAGATTTTGTTTTGTACTTAACTCCTACACTCTTGAGATGCTCTCGTATTGTTTTACGAGTAAGATGTAGATTCTGTTCAATATAAATCTGGGACTTTCCTTCCTGGTATAATTTTACTACCTGATCCAGTAATTCTTTATACTTTGTCTCTGCTTCTTTATCAACATCTATACCATAGGCTATAAGCTGTCTGCGGATAGTATTCCTGTGCGTTTCTGTAGCATTTTCTATCTCAGACATACTTTTACCTTCTTTATAAAGTTTTAAGATAGTTTCGAATCTTTCTTGTGATTTTTTATAGATGTGAACTTTATAAAGAGAGGTATCTTGTGATACTTCTATTGGATCAATACTTGCTATATACATAAAAATGTGGTACAGTGTTTTAAAACTGTACCACAAAGATATATAATTGTTGCTTAAAAACCAAATAAACTTTACATCAGAGACTGTAACCAGTTATAGGATTCTTAGCCACGATTTTTAGCAATCGTGTGGGATCCATTACAACAAGTGCACCCTGCCTCTGGAACATCTTCACCTTGTAACCATTAAAGTCACCTGAAGACTGATAGCCCTTAGTACGACCCATATAATCAGCAGTACCGTTCTGGTACATCCAGTGGAACTCATGATCATACTTATCACGCAGCATCTTGATGTTATCTGTACCACGATCTGTTACATCAAATATGATATAAGAGTATGATGACAAACGGAAACCATTGATGATTGGGTTTTCAATGTTATTTGCTTCCACATTATCAAATGCAGGGTTAATAACAAACTTCAGGTTTGCAAGGAATGGTATGGTATATGAAGTAAATGCATAACCAAAGTCCAAATCAAGAGCTTCACCCTTAATAGCACCCAGTTCATGTGCATTCTGTACCAAACCTGAATTGATTGCAAACTGCTGGATAGCCCTATTCATCTGTTGCATACCTGCCATACCAGTCTGAACAATCAGCTTCCTCTTAGGATCAGGCCCTTCAAAGTTTACCTTACCTACATAGTAGTTATAGATTTCAGAGTTAAACATATCTGTACTGAATGTACCGATGTTGTAAACTTTCTTATAACCATTATCAGACTGTATCCAAAGACCTGTAGAGAATCGCAGATCATCAGGACCATCCTGCTGAACACGACCACCTTTACCCCACATCAGGTATGTTTCAAGATCAGTTGTTACTTTCTTGATAGCCTGACGTTCAATTTCAGTAATAAACGCTTTACTGATCTGACCTTCCTTCATTGCTTTTAGCATACCTACCTGTCCAAGACGAGTAGAGATATCTTCCAGTGTACGAAGGGATGGATCTGCACGAAGAGATGGGTCATTAACTTTCCAAATTTCAGTTACCGGTATACCACCTGTATTCTGACCATTCCTCATCATTGAGTCAGCTTTCTGGCTGATGTGGTAAGAAGCATTGGCTTCTGCATTACCAAGGATGTTATAGAACTCCCTGTAACCTGCACGAGATACAACATCATCCCACCTTTCACCATACTCACCACGACCTGAAGTTACACGGAACACCTTAGTACCAGGTACCAGATATTTGTTATCCAGATAAGCAGCAGAGTTGTTATTGATAAGTTTACATGTATATACAAACTCGTTGTTACCCATTGATATAATTGGGTCTTCAGTTACACGGAACTCCAGACCACGATATTTGTCAAAAGTAAGAACGGCTGTATGTCCGTATTCCCTACGATTCATAACAATACGGAATGACTTTTCTGCAATACCTTTCTTACTATCACTTGGATCAATATCACGAGTGATCTGAGGAAGATCATTAGCAACAGGTGTCTGCCAGGTGTATCGACCCCTTGGATCATCTACATCTATGGTATTACCTTTACCAAAGTTAGAAAATGCATACAGGGGCATCTGTGCAACCTGTGTGTTTGCCCAAAACTCAATAGGGCCTAAGTCTGTGGGTTTTGCATCCTTCATCATATTGTACAGGTGATAGGAGTCATAGTTTGAACCTATCTCATATACGTTATCACGAAGGGCAATACCGTTGTTTAAAACTGGAGTGCTCATTTTTATTTATCTATTTTATTTGTTTACAAAATTGTTTATCGTTCAAAAAGATTCTTTGGTTTACTTAATTTTCTTTTAGTTGATGTAGTTTCTACATCGTCAGGGTCATAACCTCCTGTTCCATTACCGTTATTCATTTGCTCTGACTTTAACTTCTTAGCTATTTCAGTAGTAGCAACATTTTTTCCTTGTTGTCTTATACTGTTCTTGTAGCCATTTGGGTCAGCAAGTAAATAAGTTACTTCAGCCAGTAGTTCAAAGTTTGGTTCAACATATTGGATACGATCTAACATGTGTCCCAAAAGGTTTGTTGCTTTACCTGATGCACTAGGATATGCTACATTAGTTAACCCATCATAGAGCATTGCTTGTGTTTTTCTATCAAGCTTTATACCACCTATGTCTCCTTTTTGAAGAGCTTGTCCAACATTAGCAACATACATTTGAGCAGCTTGCCTTTGCTGTTGGTTGAACTGTGCCTGTTGTGCAAGTTGGTATTCAACTTGCTCTTTCTGCATTGCATCCAGCTTTGGTTTAAAATCTTTAGCCTTTTTTTCAAGCCTATTGTTTTCTTTCCAGTTAGAGATTTCATCTTCTATCTCTTCCTGAGTACCAAACTGTGTTGCTTGTAGATAGTTCCTGGCTATTACAACCTGACCATCTTCATCTTCAGGATCTAGCTCTCTTACCTGCTCAACCCTTGCTAATGCAGCAAACAAACTTTTCATATCTGTTCCACCTTCCATTGCATACCTTGCAGCATATTGCAGCTCTTCAGGTAATGCTTCAAAGAACTCTACTGGTGTCCTCTCAAGAAGTTCTCTTTCTTTAGATTCCCAGTTTGCATCAAGCATCTGATGTAAGGTTTTTTCTGGTTGTTTTGAAAGGTACTCATCAAGAGTTTGTTTCTTTTCATCCCAGTCCTCAAAAGCAGAAAACTCACCTGCCTCTATCTTTTCTTTCAAATAAGAACTTAATGCATTCTTATCTGATTTTGGTCTTCCTGTTCCGGATGAAGTAGAACTGTTATTATCTATTTCCTCATCATCTTCATCTTTTCCAATAGAGTTCAGAATTTTATCTGCCTCTGCTTCATCTACTGGTGGTACAGGTATACCTTCTTTTTTTGTTTCATCTCCACCTTTAACTGCAGGTGTATCTAATTTTACTGCCCCTGGTTTATCAAGAAACGACATATCCTTATCGTTACTTAACATGCTAGGTACTTTTGATGTAAGTACATCTGAAGTATCTATTCCAGGGAACAACTTGTCAAGGTCTACAACCTCGTTAGTTACTGTTGTTTCCATTTATATTTTATTTGTTGGTTCCTAATATGAATATACGCCATAAATTCAAACAAAAAACATTCTATGTTTAGAAAAATGCACTCTTTAGCTTTACTTACTTTTCTCTTTCAATTTATGGTTAATCTTTGCTACCTGTATTTCTGCATTAGTACGTTTTGCCTCTTCACGTATCTTTTGTTGTTGTATTTGCTGATCAGTTTCTTTAAGTCTTGTATTAGTTAAATGTTTATCTCTTTCAAGATTCATTTTTTCAGTATGTTCTTGTTGACCCTGAATAAACTTAAGATTATCCATATAGTCATTTTGTTTATTTTGGTTAAGATCAACTGAACCAGAAAAACCTGCAGCTCTAATTTCAGCTTCTTCAATATGAGCATCTCTGTCTTTTTGAGCTTCTTCTGCTTTGAACTGTTGAGCTTTTTCCTGCATCTGCATTTGATGTTCTTGTTCAGCTTTTTGTGCTTCCTGTTCTTGTTGAGCTTTTTCCTGCTGTTCTTTTTCGTGACGAGCTTCCATAGCTTTAAGACCTGTTTCAAGGTCAACCATGTCATCAGCTTTGATTGTTCTTATCCTATCCCACAAAGTAGTACCGGTAGTATTATCTTTGAGCATCATTTGTTTAATGTTTTCAAGAATGTTTCTCATGCCTATTCTTGTACGACATGTAACATTTATATCTCTACCTAGTAATTCTTCACCGTTAAGAAGGAACATCACCTTCTCATCATCTTTTGTAATATACTGTAAACGTATTGAAGGATTAGTTGACTGATAGTATTGAGCTAAGTCAGTTCTCATTTGATGAACTCTTGGCATTAGCTCATCTGAATGCTGTACAAAGTACTGTTCTGTTTGTGCATAAGAAGCTGCAATAGCTTGTTCTATACCTGTAGCAGTTTCAGATTTATCTATAGGAGTCCCCATCCTTTGAGGGTTAAGACCTATAGAAGACAATGCCTCTTCTTTTATCCATTGAGCTTGTTTAATCTTACTCATGATACGTTCATGCTGACTCATATCTATCTTTTGAAAAGGCATGTGTTGTATAGCCGTTTCAGTATTAATAATAGATGTATCTACAGGTATCATGGAAAAATTCTTAGCTGCCAGGTAAGCTTTCTGTATATTATTTTCTCCCCAATCTTCACCCATTGAATTTTTAGGTAATGTACGTTGGTCAAAAACAATAATGGTACCCAGCTCATCTATTTGTATATCTTGTATCTGGTTAAGCACCATGTTATACCCTATTTGATAAGGCTTTAACCTATCTACAAGAGATTTGCTTTGGGTATTGTAATCATTAAACACTCTGCCTTCTACAGGTAGTTTACATCCCCATGTTGTTTTACTGCCTTTAAACTGGTACTTCAGACGACCCGGTATACCACCTGTCATACCTACATACATAGGAGCAAAACCTGAAGGGTTGTTCATGCCAATAAAACCAGGAATATTAGGCCCTAGTTTATAACCTCCCCAAGATTCATTTATCCAAAACCAGTCTATATGCTCTCCAAAGATTAAGTTGTCTTTACTCTTCTCCTTAAAAACAAGAGTGTTATATAATGGTTTATCTGTTATTTTATATGACTCATCAACTATTTCTTGTATCACTTGACCATTCTCATCTGTTTTAGTAAGATGCCCCATAAGCCTCTGTGTCTTCCAATAAATAGTAGCAACTCTTACCAGGTATGCAGAGTCAGTATCCTGAAGATCTTCATTCTCATCAAGTATCCAACGGATAATATCACCATTAGTCTTGTGTGTATTGTAGGCACTCATAAACTGCCTCATACCTACACCAGGACCTTGGGTATTCCATTCATAAGACATTGTAGGATCATAAAACGCACCACTCTCATTACCTATACCAGTTTGAGTATACATTGCTCCTCTTACTGGGTATAGTGAGTTTAGGGTTTCCATCTGCTCCTGGCTCATCATCCAACCGTACTTATCTATTACTTCAGGTACTGTCATAAGGGTGATCATACCCACCCATGCAGCATCTGACATATATCTAACATTTGGGCTCTTTCTGTAAAATGTTTGTGTAGGATTCCATGTTTCTATTTCATAATCATCCTCTTTCATTACAAAATGCCAATACTCCCGATCTGTTATTAAAGAGTTTCTGAAGTTTTGACGTTCTAACTCCGGCATTGCAAATCTATCATTATCAACTGCCATCTGATGTTCTGCCCACTCAGCATACATAGACCTATAATCTTTACTATAGAACTCTTGTATCTGTGGTAAACTTTTAATAGTACCAGGGTCCATCATTTGCTTACCTTGATCAGAATCGGGTTGTACACCCATTTCCTGCAACTTAGCTTGTTGCATTAAAGTAGCTTTTTGAATAAGTACTTTTTCTACATCTTTGTACTTTTCATCAAGCATTTCATTTGCACTCTTTTCATCTTTTGCCTCAAAAGTTATACGTGAATATCTTTTTGAAAACTCATTAGTAAGTACATCAACAACTGTAGGTATAATAGGATAGAACTTTAATTCAAGAGCAGAAACATCTTCTTTAATAAGAGGTTCAATAACTTCTGAGTAATCAGTTTCAGCTATTATATAATCACTCTTTTCTATCCGGGCATTGGCCAAGTTATAGTTTTTAAGCATCTTACCTGATACTCTTTTAAGTTGCCTCATGCCAGTCCACTCAATATAATCCATTACCTGTGCACACCACTGCTGGTCTTTCTCACTTTGAGGAAGCATTTGATAGGGTTGATAAATTCCCCCAAGGGTCTTACCATACAATGGTTCAACCTTAGCTCCTTTTTGTAACTGAATCGCATTTAAAACTGCCATATATAAATAGCTTTATAATTTTATCTAATATTTTTAAACGGATTACGTTTAGCTTGTAACATATTACCATTACCTCCTCTGCCTATGTTTTTAAACATAGGTCTATCTCCCCCTTTAAAACTAACCATTTTTGACGGACTTTCCAACTTATCATTTGTTCTTTCCACTTTCTTCTTCATTCTACCACTTGCCTGAAGTATCTTTACATAAGCTATTAATAATGCATATGAGATAAGTCGGTCAGCATTTAGACTTGGTTGATACACCTGCATCTCTTTAAGAATCATCGGATCAGTTATTCTTTCTACACCATAATGTATTCGAGTAACTGTACCCTCTTCATTTCTTTCTTCATGCATAACCTCTGACAATGAGTTTACTGCGTACTCCAAAAGAACTTTCCAAAGTCTGGGTGTCATAGTAACTCCGTACCTCTCATTACCACTTAATTTAACATCTAGTTCTTTATCAAAGATCATTTCATCTTTAAACACCAAATACTTTTGTCTTTTCTTTGACCTCATGTAATTAATAAAACCTGGTTTATTATTTTCACATAAAGCTCTACCATTATAGTATTCAATTAATCTTGATATATACTCATTTGTTTCATTAGGATCATCAAACCTACCGCACCAATATGCAACTATCTTTCCACCTTCTACATGAGTAGTTATTTTTACTTCTGTCTTTTCAGTTACAGGTCTTTTTGTTTTAATTGGTCCCCACTCAAGTTCTACTCCGTCTTTTCCTGGTGAAACTTCTTTTTTAAATACTTCTTCATTAATAACTTCTACATCCATTTTATACATTACTATAGATGCAAGTGATGCAGATGTTGTTGTCTTACCAACCTCTACAGGGTCAATAGCACATACATATGTTCCATGTGGGGCATTTTTTATAGGATGCTCATGAATACATACAATACTTTTTTTATCTACAGTTTTCATTGGGAGAGGAAACTCACTAATAGGTCTTCTTTCAGATGGCAATGCTTCTATCTCATTCTTGTTGTTTCTTATAAGATCCACATACTCCATTGCATACTCACCTTCCTCTATACGTCTTAACTGACTTGCTGTGTGCTGTACAGGGAATACAGAAGCAGTTCTCATTGCAAATGCTTCTGCTATATTTCTTGGTCTTTGTGAAACTTCAAGTTGATACTTGTCTTCACTCAGTTGCCTTCTTATATTTTCAAACTCTGTATCCAGGTAAGCAAGAGCTTCTTTCACTTTAGAGTTGCCAAACTCATCTGTAAAGTTTAGTTCACCTTCACCGGTTAAACTCCACTGCTCAGGTATAAATAGTGCACTGACTCCAGTTGTTCCATTATCATCAAGAAGATCAGTTTCTACAGGGTAAAAACCGTTAATCTCAGGCTTTAAAATAAACTCCCTAAGAGGTTCACATTGAGATAAATCACCTACTGAACCAGCTATAGTAAAGACACCTGTAACAGTAGTACCTTGTCTCATAGCTGATTTCATGTAACCATAAGTTATATCAGCTGTAGGGGCCACTCCTCCCTCTTCATAAAACATTTCATTACATGCACCACCTACACCAGATACAGGGTCCTTATCAAAGGATATACCAGCAATGGTTGCCATTGTACCTATCTCTACCTTACGACCATCAGGTGTTTTTGTTTCAACTTTCTGCTGCCAGGAAAACACTTTATCAGGAAAGTTACCACAGGCCCACGCTGTATGTTTGTTTGTAAAATTATGATATTGACCAAGGAACTTCCAGCAACCGTTAGTAGAGTCTATATACTTTTTGTCTGATGCCCCTATCTTAGCTACAAAACCTTCTTCAAAAATGTACTTGTTGTATAACTTTGCTATATGAAAATAAGAAGAAGCCATCTGCCTCTTCTTAACAATAGCTATGTTCATTCCGTGTAACTCAGCTAGTATCTCGTAAAGAGCCATGTGATACTGTACATCTCTAAGGCCGGGAAACTCAAACTTTGTTTTAACTGTATTGTATATCTGCAGAAAGTTTAACCAATGATATAGAAACCTGGGAAGATACCATACCTGACCTTTACTACCCTTTATAATAACTCCTTTCCTGCACTTTTCTCTCTCACTATCCCAATAGTCTATGTAGTCCCTGGACATTCTTGGGGCATCACAGAACATACCTTTAACCATAAAGGTTCTGGCATGTTTGCTAAACTCCTCAATTGCTACCTGATCAAAATTGTATTTACCCGGTTCTTTAAATAAACCTTTTACAAAATCTCTAAAGTCTTCTTTAGTCTCAAACCGAGTATATCCCCAATTGCCATCTTCTTCTCTTGTCGGTATGTTTCTATATAGAATACTCATTTTTTAATTATGTATTGTAAGCATATTATTTATTTTTGTTATGTTTTTAAACAAACCCAATTGCAATCCTCTTTCTACTGTATACCAATCATCCCCCCTAACTAAATTTGGTGCAAAACCTGGAATGCCTATTTCTTTAGCTATTGTTATTGGCAGACAAAAATTTCCCCAATCAATATAACCTAATTGCAATTTTGTAATCAGTAACTCATGTCCACACAAATGGTTTATAGAATCCCAATAACAAAAATCTGCATTAGTTTGTGCAAGTCTTTGCAAAATAAGATCTACTGCCCAACTAAGATAATAATCCTGAATAGATGATTGTATTATGTATTCAGTATTGACAAGATTGTTTATTGCATCTAATCTATTCAAACAAGGGTTGTTATTATTAACTTCAGTTTCAATATATTTTACTCTTGGGTCATTAAAACCTGTAGCCCAATTTTTCATTTCTGCAGATGCTCCATTGTGGTAGATTATTACTTCCCAGTTTGGATTAGTTTGCATTATCAATGAGTCAATTAATTGTCTATTGCTACGACATTCATTAAATGCTAATGCTACAAATGTTATTTTCATGCTTATTCATTTTAATTTTATAACCATACTTTTTTCTCATCCTGACATTCATTAAATGTTAGGTAGTGTTCATCCCATCTATCTGCAGATCTAAAATTATCTTTTGATAATGGTATATCAATTCTCCCCCAATTTGCTTTCTTCATGTAATCCTCTTTGGTTCTCATGATGCAGTGCTTAAGGTAAGCTACATCATTTTTAAAAGGAGAAAATGGGCCGGTAAATTTATTACCTGTAGTGTCTACGGTCCCCTGTACCATATTGTGAGGATCAGGTCCATGTATAGTAAGATACTCTGGTTTTATAATAGACTTTACATGTGTATTTATAGGGTTATCAAACCTACAATGTTTATTATAACCACTATGTGAAATATGTGTATCTATATCTGAAGAGCCGAAACATAACCAATTAACTGCAACTGCAGGATACTGATTGTAGTCAGCAAGAAAATCTTTTATGTTTTTATGTTTTTTAAGTATAAGATACTCATCAGAATCAAAAAAACATATCCACTTATATTCGTCTTTAAAACGAATAGCACAATCTGCATATGCCTTTGTTACATTCTGATTAATATCTGTTTTCCAGGGAACTATTTTAACATAAGTACTATCTATAACAACAGGTTGTTTAGGTTCATTATCATATAAGATAACATCATCTACACCAATTGCTCTATAATAGTCTATAAACTCCTGTAGATACTGGTGCTCATCTCTTGTTATCATACAGACAGCTATCTTATCTTTCATTAGTTCTTTACGTTTAATATTCGGTTTAGTTTTGCTTTGTTTTTTACAAGTCGTGAAGCCATTACGTCTTCTATAAATAGTCCGTCTGCCATATAAGCATCAGGGTAATTGATTCCTACTTTTTTTGCTATATGTGTCCTTAATGCAAAATTTCCCCAATCCATTTTCTTTCGTACAGGTTCAGGATCAAGTACTGTATATGCAAATGAATGATGTATACATGGCCAGTAGATCAAATCGTTTTTCTTTAATTCTTCAATAACATCTACAGTTATAGGCAAGTAATATTCTTGTATAGTAGTTTGTATAACAAAATCAGTATCAACCATTTTAAGAGCCTCTATGCGGTTATAACAACCCCAGGAACCCTTGTTCTCTTCATTCTCTATATACTGTATTCTTTCATCACCAAATGCTTCTACAATAGCCCTTGTTGCAGGGTTAGGCCCATCATGCCATATAATAACTTTCCAGTTAGGGTTCTTCATGCATTTAAGCATACCTATAAACATATATGGTTCCCATTGCTCCTGGTAAGTAATGACTATAAAGGTTACTATTGGTTTGTTACTCATAAATACACCGGTTCTATAATAATGCAATTTTCTAAATCTTCTACTATTTCAAATTCTTTATTTTGTGTATTAAGATTATTTATTACACTATTTCCATTCTTCTTATAAAGAACTTCAGAATCTTTATATATTTTACATAAACTAATAAATTGTTTGCTAGATAATTTTATTTTCCAAAGATCACTATCTGCATATTTATTGCAAACTTTATTTATTTCTTTATTGATTTTCCAATCTAAGTTATTTTCCCAGTCTGCAATATCTTGTTTTGTTTCACCTATTGTAGATATAGAAAAACTAGATCTTTCTTTCCTAAGCATTCCTTTACTAGGATTTATAGAATTTACCATATATTCAGTTATTTCATTTAAGTCATTGATATGACCTGTTGAATTATTATGTTTAATTATAGCAAGAGCTGCTTCAATTGTATCATCTATTATAAACCTTGTATCTTTTATCTCAGGTAGAGCTGATAAG
>Ga0194059_1000486_pt1 | contig 18780 bp, 12 predicted proteins | sample SepL6211m_MetaG_FD_163426 | JGI IMG/M metagenome (GOLD analysis project Ga0194059, IMG submission 163426) | Anoxic zone freshwater microbial communities from boreal shield lake in IISD Experimental Lakes Area, Ontario, Canada - Sep2016-L626-11m | ecosystem: Environmental > Aquatic > Freshwater >... | reverse complement strand
GGTCTGGATCCCGGCCCCAGGGGCTGGTGGGACGCCCCGTCTGGGGTATCGCCCCCGACCGCGCCGCCCCCGCCGGCAGGGCGGCGCTGCCGAAGAGGGCCAGCGCCTCGCTGGCTTGCAGGGGGATGCCGGCCGCGAGGCTGCGGCCGATCTGGGCGGCAGTGGGTCTGGGCACGTCCGGCACCAGGGCCGCCGCCAGGGCGGCTTCGCGGCGTTGATCCTGGCCGGGGGGTATGGCGGGAGGGGCATCGGTAGCGCCGGAGCCTGATCCCAGCTCTGAGGCGCCGCCCCGCAGGGGTACCGCCTGCTCGGCTTTCACATCATAGCGGAAAACCTTCTCGGTGAGCGTCAGGCTCACCTTCGAGCGCAACGGCACTCCCTCGGCGCTGAAGTAATCGAACAGCTCCTGATGCTGGCTCACCACCCCGTCAAAGCTGAAGCTCCCCCACATGAAGCGCACTCGGCGTGGCGAGGGCTGTTGTCCAGGCTCGGTGTCCTGGAGCAGACCAGCGATCGGCTTGGTGCGACGCCGCACATCGCGCCGGTCCACCGACCCGTTCTCGGATCCAGGGCCGTCGCTGCTGCGGGGCCGGGTGCTGTCGAACAGGCAGTCGAAGCTGAGGGTGGCCTGGGAGGCGCCCACGTTCTGGGTCTGCTGGCGGCCGCGGCGGGCGGCATCCCGTGCCTCGCCGCTACTCACCTTGAGGGTGAGGGTTTCGGGGTTGAAATCGAAGGGGATGGCCCGAGCCTCATCGGGCTGGTTGGCGTTGGGAGGATCCTGGAAGGGGATCAGGCTGGCCTTGGCCAGGGGTGGGGTGGTCATGACAGCACCCGGCTGAGGCCTTCATGCACCAGGTGCAACTCCTCCAGGGCCACCTCACTGGCCTGGCGGGCATTGAACCCAGGGCAGGTCACCTTGGTGGCGATGGCGTTCACGAACCGCCAGGTTCCCTGGGGTCCGTCACCCCCGGGGGGGAAGCAGCGAACGGTGCCGTTGACGTAGGGCAAGGGGTAGCGCCCGTCGGTGCAACGCTGCAGCCAGCTCCAAAAGCCCGTATCAAGGGAGAGGCCGCGCTTGAGCACGAGGGGCTGGGTCGTGGCCTTGCCGATCAGCTGGCGTGGGCCCTGGTTGTAACCGCCCTCCCGGAAGGTGACGGCCTCCAGGGCGATCTCCAGTCCCTGAACCTCCGCGAAGGCGCCGTTAGCGCTGCGCAGGGCCCCATCCCCGCTGAAGCCGGAGAGTTCGATCTCCACCGCAAAGCGGAAAGTGGTGAGCCAGCGCTGCTCTTCCATCAGCTCACCTCCAGGCCGGGGTCTTCGCCGCCGCGCCGCAGCAGCTGGAACACCAGGAATTCGGCCGGCAGCGCCGGCGCCACCCCCACCAACAGCACCGCCCGGCCGGCATCCCGCTCGCGGGCCGAGGTGGTGGTGGCATCGCAGCGCACGAAAAAGCTTTCGGCCTCCGTGGCCCCCGCCAGCCCGCCAGCATCAAACACCTGCCGCAGCCGCCGGCGGGCCGTGCCGGCCATGGCGTCCCAGAGCGCCTCACCATTGGGCTCGAAGGGGGCCCAAGCCAACTCGGCGGCGATCTGCAGCTTCAGCCAGTCGATCAATCGCCGCACAGACAGATGGGTCCAACTCGAGTCGGCGCTGGTGGTGCGCGACCCCAGCAGGGTCAAGCCGGCAGGGGTAGGGCGGAAGGCGTTGATGCGCTCTTCGTGCAAAGCGCCCGCCAGCTCGTCCCCCACGGTCTCAGTGGCGGCGAACACCGCCTGGGCTCCCAGGTTGGCCGGCGCGAGCCACACCCCCCGGTCCCGCTCACGGCGGGCGATCAGGCCGGCCGCCACCGCCGCCGGGCCGATGGCGATGGTCACCGCCGTACCACCGGCATCGGTGCGCAGCCAAGGGGTGTAGATAGCGGCCCGCTCGCTGCGCAGGCCGGCCAACCAGGAAACCCGTTCGGCGGCCCCAAGGGGCAGAACCTGATCGCCGACGCTCCGCACGGGCAGATCCAGCAGGGCGATGCCTTGCTGACGCTGCTCGCAGGCCCGAACCAGGCGCTGCTGGGCCGCCAGGAGATCCAGGTGATCCTTCGCGTCGAAGCCCAGCCCTGGGAATTGCCGCATTGGTGTGCTCGGATCCGCCAGGGGGGCCTCAGCGCTTGGGGCAAAGCAGCGGGAAGGCGGGGGCAACTTCGTCGGGGGCCGCAGCGGATCCAGCGCATTGGGATGGAGCAGATCGGGCAAGCCGATCAGGGCCGCCGGCTCCAGGGGGTGAGCTTCATCCCAACGCTCCAGGGCACCACCTGGCTCGAAGGGCCCGGGACGATCCGCAAAGACCAGTACGCGGTCGTCGTCGTCGCTGACCGGCGACTGGGCGGTGGCCGCGAAGAAATGCTCCCGGCCGAACTGCTCAGCCCCGTCGGGATCCTCCAGATCACGCCAACGCCGATCCCACGGAGCCTCCAGCTGATCGCCAAGCGGCCGATCCCACAGCTCGCCCCGCTCCAGCAGTTCGGCGCTGGGCCTCAGGGATCGATCCCGTAACCGAACACTGGGCCGCACGAACTCCGATCCCCAAGCTTCCCGGGGCCCACCCCAGACCCGGTCCCCTTCGGAGGCGGGGGATTCGCTGTCGCCGCTGGATCCGAGGGCGGGCCTGAGGTTCTCGCTGGCGGCCCGCCGGCCCAACAGCCGCGGCAGAAAGCGGGGGTGCTCGGGGTGAAGGGCAGCCTGGGGCCAGCGCTCCACCAGCCGGCCATCGAGCCAGATCTCCAGCGTCAGCTCCAACCGACGGGCTTGCTTCAAGAGTTCTGGAGCCAACAGCGCCCCGTCTGGAGCCGGCTGGAGGCTGACGATCTGATCGCTGCCCTCCAGTCCGCTGCCTGCCTCTGCCCGCTCCAGCCCTGTAACCCGCAGCAGCTGGGGCACGGGCGCCGCAGTGCCGGAGGTGGTGTCAGGGCGGGGCGCCAGCAGCCGCAGGCTGTCGCCCACCTGCAGGTTCCCAACGCTGCATAGCAGGGTGTTGGTGGATATCGACAGGCGCCGCAGCGGCTCGGGACGCTGCTGCAGCGTGACCCGCAGGCGTAGGCCCGACGCCCAGGCTCCCGGGTTTCGGGCCGCCAGGGGGGGCTGGCTGCCGATACCGGGCAGGGGTGGCACCACGTCCAGCCCCGGCAGCCCCAGGGGGCGGGTGTGGCTGGAAGCGTGGTTCAGGCAGCGCACCACCAGACAGCGGCGACCGCCATTGGCGAAAAACAGTCGCACCGCCTGGGGCAGCAACAGACCCGGCACAGCATCACCGAACAGCCGTTGGTAAGCGGTCCAGTCGCCCACATCCACCGGTGTGTGCAACGGCCCCCGCTCCGCCAGGCCGATGAAAGCGGCCCGATCCAGCCGCGCCACAGCGACACCGGCACGGGCCGGAGGGGCCTCGTAGACGCCGGGGGCCAAGCCCGGACGCCAGAGTTGGATGGGGAGGGTGATTGCCATCGGGTTGCGCTTAATCGTGGCTCGCTTACTCGTAACTGATGTCTTCGCAGACCAAGACCAGCTCCTCCATCGCCACATCGGAGGCGCCCTTGGCGGCCAGGGTGGGACCGGTCCACTTCGACGGCCTGGCCCGGGTGAGGGTCCAGGCGGCAACCACGCCGGCGTTGTCTTCACTCCTGAGCTGGATCACCACCGTGGCGCGGGCCTGAATGTTGCCGCTGCGCACCTGACTCACCCACTGCCAAAGATCGAGGGCGGCGATCAGACCACGCTTGAGGGTCACGTCGCCGGCTTTGTACATCAGCGGAATCTTGCGGGGTCGGTTGAAGGGTTCCGTGCCTTCGCGATAGTCGGCGTAGGTGATCTCCGTGTTCAGGCCGGAGCAGTCGGAGAAACCGCCGCGAAATTCTCCGCCGCTCTCCGGTGAGATGGTGACCAGAAAATTGAAAGGACCGTAAGGATCGTCGCGGGTGACAGCCATGGTCAGAAAAAGCAGGGGAATAAACGGGAGTTCAGCGCGTCAACAGGGGGTCAGATGATTGAGGCGTCGGCGGTCCATTGGCCGATGCGGAAGATCACGAATTCCGCCGGCTTGGTGGGCGCCACCCCGATCAGGCAGATGAGCCGGCCGTTGTCCAGATCGCCCTGGCTCATCGTGCTGCGATCGCAACGCACGAAATAGGCATCCTCCGGCTTGCTGCCCAGCAGGGCCCCCGTGCGCCACACGTCGTAGAGAAAGCTCTCGATCGTGAGCCGTACCTTCAGCCAAAGCTCCTCGTTGTTGGGTTCGAAGACAGCCCACTGGGTGCTGCGGTCGATCGAATGCTCCAGGAAGATGAACAGCCGCCTCACGTTCACATAGATCCATTCCGGATCGGAGGAGATGGTGCGGGCACCCCAGACGCGATAGCCCCGCCCCTCGAAGAAGCGCAGGCAGTTGATGCCTTCCGGGTTGAGCACGTCCTGCTCCCCCTTGCCCACGTTGCGATTGAAGCCGAGCACGCCTCGCACCGTTTCATTCGCCGGTGCCTTGTGCACGCCGCGCTCGATGTCACTGCGGGCGTAGATACCGGCCATGGCTCCCTCCGGCGAGAGGGCCAGGGGCGGGCCGTTGCGTTCCACCGGCGGCAGCAGCAGCCAGGGGTAATAGAGCGCCGCATATTTGGAATCGATCTGGCTGCGCACCCCTCGGATAGCGGCCTGATTGGCTTCGCGGGGGCCGGCCAGGATCGCAAAGCGATAGCGCAGGTTTTCGCAGTGGCTGATCAAGGCATTGGTCACCGCCTGGCGCTCCTGCGGATCCGAAAGGGCGGCGCTGCCGGGGGCTGCGACGATGGCGATGTCGTCGATCTCGGCAAGGGCCTTAAGGCCGGTGGCACTGAGTCCTTCTCCTGTGCCTTCAAAATCACTCCCCCCCACCTGCTGGCCATCGGAGCCGCCACTCAGCAGGAAAGGCGGCCGAGGTTCTGCGGCAGGTGCCGTGGCTTCCACCGTGAGCGCTAACAGCAGATCGCGCGCAAAGCCGGCCTTGACCGACTCGGTGGCATCATTGCCCACAGGAAATGCGGGGATGGGTATCGGAGTAGCGCCGGCCCCACGCGCTAGATAAATACGCTGGCTGCCATCAGCGGGGGGTTGCACGCCATCCCGGTCGTCGTGACGGAGCACCTGGCCGATGAAGTCGTCCGAATCGGGATGCACGGAAAGACGCTGAAACAGTTCGCTGCGGCCACCGGTGCTGCCATCGGGATTAGGGCGCACCTCGATGTCAACGGTGATCTTCTGGATCACATTCTCTGTGGCCACGGAAAGGGTGGACCCATCGGCCCGCGTGAGTACCGGCTGGCCCGTGCTGCCCAGGGATACGGCATAGAGGTTATTGGGGTCGATGGCGTTTGCGGCGCCAACACTCACCACTCTGTCTTTCATGCTCCCGCCGCCTGATATCACCTCCACCAAATCCCCCCGGCGCACGCCACTCAGTTTTTTGGCTCCAGGCTCACCGGTGAGCAGGTTGGCGCTGCGCAGGGCCCGCACCACCACCTGCAGATTGCCGGCACGACCGGGAAAGCGGGCCCGCAGGCTCACCCGACCGTCGTCCGTGGGTCCCGAGCCAGGCAGCAGCACCACCTCCGCATGGCCATCCGCATTCACCCCAAGCGCACCGGACGGCGGCGGGCTGTACAGCCGGCTCAGGTACACCCGTTTGCCGCCGTTCTCGAAGAACAACCGCACGGCGAAAGCGAGGTGATTGATGCTGGCCACCCCGTCCACCAGCAGAGCATCGCTATCGCCGAACAGCCGCTTGAAGTCTTCGTAGCTGGTGACCAGTTCCGGCAAGCCCTTGATCGGTCCATACCGGGCCTGGCCCACGAAGCCACAGGTGGAGGTGGCCACCCCCTCGATCGACTTGGCGCGGAAGCTGGTCTCCTCGACGTAGACACCGGGGGCGAGATACTCAGGCATGGCGCAAATGCAAAGGCGAACGGAACGGAGAAACGGACGAAAAGAAAAAAGGGGAAACGGATGGAACCACGTTGAAGGATCAGATCAGAACCAAATCCCAGCGCTGCTGGCGGCCGATGCGCAGCGGCACGCGATCCCGAAGCGGCCCGCCGGGTCCATCGCGAAACCGGAAGTAGGTGCCGCTGGCCCGTGGCGGTCCATAACCAGCCGGGGCCACGCCAGTGGCGAGCCCCCTAACCAGCGCCCGATCCAGCACCGGCAGGCGTTCAAGCCAGGGCTGGCTTGCCCCCGCTGGGGTGGACAGCGGCAAGCACACCCGTCCATCCCGCTCCACCACATCCGCTGGGGTCGCCATGGGATCGCTCCGCTCTCCATCAAGATCCAGGGCATAGCCGCCAGCAGCATCACTCCAGGTGGTGGCGGTGGCAACAACGGAGCGAAAGCCAGTCTGCAACTGAACCAAGGCCAAGGGAATGGGGCGATTGCTGGCATCGCGCACCTCACCCCAGAGCCCTGTGGAACCCGGACGTCGTAAGGCACCTGCTGCCTGCCGCAGGGTCAGGCGATGCACGAGCTGGCTCCAGTGTTCCGCCTGGGTGGGGGGCTCCAGCTGCCGCAGCGATTGGGCCACCGCCGACCGGTCGTTGACGCGGAGGCTGAGCCTGGCCGGCAGATAGCGACCGAGGGGGTCTTCGATGGTGAAAATGTGGACCCCCGCCGGTAGCCCCACAAAGCCGTATAGGCCATTAGCGCCATGCCAGCTCGGCTGCAGCCTTGATCCGCGGCAACGCACCAGCAGATCGGCAATGCCTTCACGCGGCAGCCAGCGCTCCAGGCCCGCGGGCAGCGAGTCCTCATCCACCCGATGGGGCACCGGCTGGATCGCCACCGACCCCAGCGCCGGCACACCCTCCCAGCCCCTTGTACGCGCCCAGGTCAGGGTCTCGCCAGCTGCCCAGGGAAGCGGTTGGGGGAGCAGGGGGCTCATGGAGAAAGCCTGCTACCGAGGGACAGGGCGCGGCTGGTGGTCAGGCCGTTTTCACTTTCTCTCGGTGCCAGCCGCACCGTGCGTACCAGATAGGGCATCGACAACTGATAAGGGAGATCAAAGCCATCCCAGAGCCGCATCATGTCTTCATGGTTCATCGGTGCCAGGGAGATGCGCAGGGCATCCTCCGGATCCCAGCTGTAGGCAGGGCATAGCAGTGATCCCTGCAGGATCGAAAACTCCTGCAAGATCTCCATACAGTGTTGGAGGATTACCTGCTCGCCACTAGCGGAGTTCTTTCCCCACACCGTCAGCAGATAGGAGAGCTCCAGTCCAAGCCATTGCCTGTTTGCCCTAGGGGGTGGGCCCGCCGGCGTTTCCACGGATCGCCGGGTCGCATCAATATCCACCCGATACAGCAGCAGAGAAACAGTATTCGTGGGAGGACCGGTGAACTGGGCGCTGCGAAACAGGCTCACATCAAAGCCACCGCGGGATACCCCCAACCTGTTCTCGAGCTGGCCCTGAAGCAAGGATACAAGCGTATCGCTGGTACCAGGAATCGAGGCCACACTCATGGAACTGCAACTGATCTTTTGGCTGCCTCAATTTTAGAGGAAGAAAAAAGGATCGGACCAGTGAATCATAAAAGTTAACCGAAATTTATGTACTCTGGAATACCTGTACACAACCAGACTGCCTGCAGCGGCACCTCCGTGAAGCGGAGGGCCTACCCCGCCAAAAGTTTGTCCAGATAGGGCATCAAAGCGATCCGCAGGTCGCTGGAAAGGATTCAGCCTTCCGAACCATCGGAGCCCAGGGTGGCCGGCAGGTGGCCGGTCTTGACCCAGATCGTGCAGCCCGCGTCGCTCCAGGGGCGGTGCTGGCTGCCGGGGGGATTGCGCAACCAGCTGCCGGCGCCGTAGGAGCCCTGGTCATCCTGAAACACCCCCTCCAGCACCAGGATCTCCTCACCACCGGCATGGCCGTGGGCCGGAAACGCTGTGCCGGGCGCCCAGCGCACCAGGGCCACGTGCTCGGAGCCAAAGCCATGCAGCGGCATCACCTCCAGCCCCTGCACCAGGCCCGGATTCCAGGGAGTGGCCTGGGTATTGATCACTAGGCGCGAAGCGTCGGCCGGATGCATCTGCTGCAGTTTCACCAGCAGCGTGCAGCCGCCCACGCTAAAGGGGGCGTGGCTGGAGCCGGCGGGGTTACGGAGATAGGAACCGGCCGGATAGTCGCCGTGCTCATCGGCGAAGACCCCCTCCAGCACCAGGATCTCCTCGCCACCGCTGTGCTGATGCCGCTCGAAATGGCTACCGGGGGCATAGCGCACGATCGATGTGGCGCGGCCCACCTCATCACCCTGGCGATCGAGCAGGCGCCGCTCCACCCCGGCCAGGGGCGATGGCGTCCAGGGGAGTTCCGTGGTGGCGAGCACCACGCGCGCCATGGGGTCGGCATGGAGATTCATGGGGGGAAAGAGCCAGGGATCTGAAACCCAGCTTGCCCTGGGATGGCTGGAATGGGAGCCAGGGCGCAGTGGCTGCTCAGCAAGGTTGGTGGGGTCTTGGGTCAGGGTCCAACTTGATCTCTGGCGGCTTAAGCCCAGCCGTTGGCGGCGTTTCTATGCATTTTCTGCATAGATATCAACTCTGAATGACGGTGTATCCCCTTAACCATTCCAGGTCTCTCCTGCTGGGTGCATGATGGACGGAGTCGAAGGCATTCGCCTTGCTCGGATCGGCCGTCATCACGACCCTGAAACGCTTCGACTTCTCCTTTCAGGCCCGGCCGAGGCGATGAGCGCCACGCCTTCCCCGACCCGTCAGAAGCTCAAGCCAGGGGCCGTGGTGCGTTGCCGCACGCGCCGCTACCTGGTGGAGGACGTGCAAGCCCCCCTAGATCCAGGTGCCGACACGGTGGTGTCGATGGCCTGCATGGAGGACGACGCCATCGGAGCGCGACTGACGGTGTTTCGGGAGCGGGAGATCGATTTCGAGGTGCTGGGGGAGAGCAGCTGGGAGGCGGTGGCCCAGCGGGGCTTCGACCAACCCAAGCAGTTCGCCGCTTACCTCAACACCCTGCGCTGGAACTGCGTCACCGCCACCGATGCCGAGCTGTTCCAGGCCCCCTACCGGGCCGGGATCGACGTCAAGGCCTACCAGCTGGAACCACTGCGCATGGCCCTGCAGATGCCGCGGGTGGGCCTGTTCATCGCCGACGACGTGGGTCTGGGCAAAACGATCGAGGCCGGCCTGATCCTGCGGGAGATGTTGCTGCGCCAACGGATCAAGCGGGTGGTGATCAGCTGCCCGCCGTCGGTGCTGCGGCAGTGGCAGGAGGAGATGGCCAACCGCTTCGGTTTGGCGTTCACCGTGATGGACCGGGCCTATGTAGCCAAGGTGCGCCAGGAGCGGGGCTATGGCACCAACCCCTGGAGCACCGGCAGCCGCTTCCTGATCTCCCATGCCCTACTGCGCAACTCGGAATACTCGGCCCCGCTGCGGGTGTGGCTGGAGCCGGGCAAGGGCGGTGAAGACCGAAGCAAGGCACAGCCTGCCCCAGTCCAGAGCCTCCTGATCCTGGATGAAGCCCACAACGCTGCCCCGGCCAGTAACAGCCTGCGCTATGCCATCGATTCCGGTCTGACCCGCAGCCTGCGGGACCTGGCGCCTCTGTTCGAGCACCGCATTTTTCTTTCGGCCACACCCCACAACGGCCACAGCAACAGCTTCACCGCCCTGCTGGAACTGCTCGATCCGGCCCGCTTCGTGCGCGGTGTGCCCTTTGAGCCTGGGGATCTGGACACGGTGTTGGTGCGCCGCCTCAAGGACGATCTGCGCCGCATCGGCGAGGAGTTTCCCGAGCGGATCGTTGCACCCCTCTCCGTTCCCAAAGGCAGTCTGCCGGCGGACACCCCGGAGCTGGAGCTTTCGCGCTTGCTGCAGAAGTACCGCAAGCAGCGGGAGCAACGGCTGATCCAGGGGGGTGCGACCAAGCGGCAACTCAATGCCGATCGGCTGGTGATCACCAATCTGCAGAAGCGACTGCTCAGCTCGATCGAGGCCTTCGCCCGCACCCTCAAGGTGCACCGCAGGAGCCTGGATCAAAAGCAAGAACAGCGTCGGGAGACCTTGGGCGCCTCGGGCGCCCAGTTGGATCTGCTGCTCGGCGGCGTGAACAACGACAGCGACCTGGCCGAACTCAGCGAAGACGAACTGCTGAACCTGGAGGAGGCCCAGACCCGAGCAGCCTTACGCCAAACCGTTGAGGCTGATCAGAGCGATCTGGCCCTGCTGGAGCGGATGGGCGAGATCGCGACAGCCAACCGCAACAAGCCTGATCCCCGCATCAAGTTGCTGGAGAAGTTTCTTCGGACTCACTTCTGCCCCAACCACGGGGAGGCCAAGGCGGCATGGCAACCCACCCGACTGTTGATCTTTACCGACTACGTCGACACCAAGCGCTATTTGGAAACGCAGCTGAGGCAGCTGCTTGGTGACGCCGATGCCGATCGCCGTGTCGCTTCTTTCACCGGCGGCATGAGTGAAGACAACCGTGAGCGACTGAAGGCCCAATTCAACGCCGATCCCGATCAGGAACCGCTGCGGATCCTTATCGCCACCGATGCTGCCCGGGAGGGGGTGAACCTGCAGAACCACTGCAAGCACCTGATTCATTTCGACATCCCCTGGAACCCCAGCAAGCTGGAACAGCGCAACGGCCGCATCGACCGCAAGCTGCAACGGGCTCCAAAGGTGTGGTGCCACTACTTCGTGCTGGAAGACCGGCCGGAAGACCGGGTGATGGATGTCCTGGTGAAGAAGACCGAGGTGATCCGCCAGGAACTGGGCTCACTTTCACCGCTGGTGCAGCGCCAGGTGGATGAGGTGCTGGAAGGCGGCATCGACACCGACAACACCGAAGCGGTTCAACAGCAGCTATTGGCGATGGATTCCGCCAACACCGAGCGCGGCGCCATGCTCAACCGCGCCCGCGAGGAACTGGAAGCCAGCCGGCGGGTGGAGAAGCTGCAGCAACAGCAGGATGGGCTGCGCCAGCTGCTGGCCAAATCGCACGACTGGCTTGGATTCGATGACGACCCCTTCCGCGCTGCACTCAACTGTTCGCTCGATTTGTTGGGCGTCAGTGGCCTGGTGAAGGGCAGTGACGAGAAGGGGCAGCCCTGCTGGCGGCTGGATCATCCCGAGGCCCTGGTGGCCGGCAGCAACGACCGCAGCTGGGAGCACACCCTCGACAGCCTGCGGGGCGTGTGGGATCGCAAGACGCCCCTGTGGCAGTGGCGCCAGGAGCACCCGGTACGGCCTGTGATCTTTTCGGATCCCGGCCGGCTCAATGCCGAGGCTGTGCACCTGCACCTGGAGCACCGTTTGGTGCAGCGGTTGCTGAGCCGCTTTCTGAGCCAGGGGTTCCTGCACCACGAATTGAGTCGGGCCTGCGTGCTGGCCAGCCCGGACCCCCAGCCGAAGGTGTTGGTGCTGGGGCGGCTGTCTTTGTTTGGTCAGGGAGCGACCCGACTGCACGATCAATTGATCAGCGTGATCGCTGACTGGCATCCCGGTGCTGACCGGGGCGCTGCGCTCCAGCCATTGGTCGGTGCTCAGCAAGCGCAAGCCTGGGCCGTCCTCACCAAGGCGATGGAAGCTGGACATTCAGACGTGATCACGGCTGCCATCCGCAGCCAGCTGCAGGCCGAAGCCCCAGCCGATGTCGCGGCCCTCAAATCCGCGTTGGATGCGGCAGCCGAACAAGCCCAGGCCGCCGCGGCTGAACTGCTCAAGCAGCGGGGGGATACGGAAGCTGCCGCCATCAAGGACGTGTTGAGGGCCCAGCGCAAACGGATCAATGCGACCGTGAGACAGCGCAACCGGGATCTGGCCAAGCTCGATCGACAGGCCGCGGCAGCCGATCCCACCGCACTGATTCCAGGCCTGGAGGAGCAGCTGGATGTGCCGGCCCTGGATCTGCAGAAACTCTCCAGCCAGGAGCGCAGGCAGTTAGCGGCGGACCAAAAGCATTGGCAACGGCGGCTGGAAACGATCGAAACGGAGCTGGCCAGCGAACCCAAACGGATTCAAGACAGCTACCGGGTGATCACCCACCGGCTGGAGCCGGCGGGGCTCGTCTACCTCTGGCCCTTTAGCGGATAGCCATGGCACTTCGTTTCCACTTCTTCAATACCCTGCGCCGGTTGGCTGCAGCGATCACACGTAAGGCTGAACGTTGGGCTCAACGGTTTGAGCCCAGCAAGGCTTTGGCGCCGAGCCCGACAGGGACAGCTGAAATCAATGCCACGGAGACTGCTGCTGAGGATGTCACCTATGAACTCATCCCTCTATTGAACGATGCAGGCGAGGTTCAAGCCGGTGCCTTCACCTATGGCATTCGTGAATCTCAAGAGATGCTTGAGTTTCTGCGCAAAGAGAAGATCTACGGCTCTGGAACCACTAGCTGCCAATCAGTTATCTCGGCCGTTGGTGACTTTGCCGCCAAGTTAACACCAACGCTGGCCACAGCCATTCAGGCAGGCCAAGTGATGCGAATCGTGGGGCCAGCCTCAGTGGTTGAGGGTCTTGCCAAGGGGACGATGACCCTTATGCAGAGCGGAGGCAACAACCTGGGAGGGGTGCTTGTGAATGGCTCGACAAAAATTGCACATCAGGCACGCTTTGCACCTGTCGTCCCGATCGTGGCACCGCTTCTTGTGTATCAAGCCGTGCACGCGATTGTGGGCACGCAGCAGCTCAATGAAATCAATAGGAGACTGGCCCGCATTGAGGGGACCTTGTCAAGGATGGTTCAACGGCAGAACGCCAAAGATCTTGGGGAGGTGATTGCTGCTGCTTCCACCCTTCAAGACATCCTCGACGAGCATGCCCACACAGGGCACTTCAATGCCCAGATGCAGGATCGCATGTCCCATTGCGAGAGGGATCTGCGCGCCCATCTGGAACGACTGAAGATCCTTAAAGAGAATTTTCACGACAAGATTAAGCAGGCAAGAAAAAGCGCCCGGCGACAAAACAAGGCGCTGGAACTTGCCGTCATTATCAAGGAGGAAGGCGACCAGTTTGGCCAGGACGTGAGGCTCCTGGTTAACCTCAGTGCTGCCGTTATTCAACTAGAGCAGGGATTGATGCTCATTGCTCTAGAACATTATCCAGAAAGCCTTGCCTATCGAGAAAAGCAACTCAAAGAGCAGATCAAGCGCTGCAGAGAGACTCTAAACGACATGGTTGATCTGTCTGAGGTGAAGAGTGAAATCCAAGGCTGTCTGGACAGCATGAACTGGTGGCAGCGGAACATCTTCCATCGTTCTGGGGCATCACTTCTTCGCGACGCGAGCAACCTTCAGCTTGACAATCCTTTTGCGCAATCACCCGCCATGGGAGAGAACTCTCATGGAGGCATGTTGATCTGGATGGATGATGAGAAGAATCTTCAAGTGCGGGCCCTAAGTCCTGCAGACGACTCAAAGCCCTTTTCTCCGGCCAGCCCACACAGCGATCTGGAGCGGCCAGAGGAAATCTCTATTCAAAGGCCCAGCACTGAGGCCACTCTGCGCTCCAACCCCGACCAGTCACTGCTCAACGAGAGCCTCTTAAAAACTCATTCCGGCTTCACTCCCATTTCCGCCTCGCCTCAACCAGAGCACAAAAGAGGATGGCCGCCTATCCAATACAGAGTTAATACACCTTCAAGCAGCATCGTGATCGGGGAGACCTATAGGTTTATCGAACCGAGCATCAACGACATCATTCCGGTCAAGGTTCTCGAGCAGAAAGATGAAGACTTATGGCTAGGAGTTCGCTCAGACATGCCTGATGCCTTCGTCGAAATCAGATGGAAGCGCAGCTGACCCATGCCCCGCCCTACCGCCACCGTTAACCCCGAGATCAGGGCCCACCAAGAGTGGCTGGGCTATCTGCAGCCCGTGGGTCTGGTGGTGGCGCCGGCGGCGATGGTGGATGCCGGCTGGGTGGTGACCCGCAACGGCAGCGAGCTGATCGAGCGGCAGGAGCGCTACCGGGAATCGCTGGAAGCCCTTGGCTCCGATCCGGAGGCCGATCCAGACGAGCGCAGGCTGGGTTTCAGCCGCATCGAGACCCTGTGCTGGTGGAGAACCTGGGCTGGAGTGCCGATCAGGTTCGGCGCGAACCGAGCCAGATTGAGCTTTACACCAGGGAGCTGCCTGAACTCGGCGAAACCCTCGCCCCCAGCGCCGTGGTGCCAGCGGCCTCAGGGGAGGGCGTCCAGCTCCTGGTGCTGGAACTGGCGGCCGGAACGGCCCTGGATCAGAAGTTCGCTGCTGGCGAGCATCTGTGGAGGGCCACCCCCCAAGAACGCTTCGAGCGGCTGCTGCGCGAAACCGGTGTGGAAGCGGGGCTGCTGTTCAACGGCAGCCAGCTGCGCCTGGTGGTGGCCCCCAAGGGCGAAAGCTCCGGCCATCTCACCTTCGCCCTCAAGGAGCTCGCTGAGGTGGTCGGCCGGTTGATGTTTGCGGGGCTGGAGCTGCTGTTGGGCCAGAGCCATGTGTTCCTCGATCCCGATGGCTACCGGCTAGCTGATGTGCTGAAGCAGAGCCGCAGCTTCCAGGCGGTGGTTGGCAATGCCCTGGCCGACCAGGTGCTCGCCGCCCTGTGGGATCTGCTGCGCGGCTTCCAACGGGCCGATGAGTTGAGCCAACGGCAAGACGTCGAGCTGCTCGCCGACCTGCCGGAGCGGGACCCGCAGCAGCTCTATGGCGGCCTGATCACGGTGCTGATGCGGCTGGTGTTTTTGCTTTACGCCGAAGACGAGGCCTTGATTCCCGCCGACGCGGTGTACGAACAGAACTACAAGGTGAGTGGCCTCTTCGAGCAGCTGCAGCAGGACGCCGCCGACTACCCCGACACCATGGAGCAGCGCTATGGCGCCTGGGCGGGGCTGATGAGCCTCTGCCGGCTGGTGTATGCGGGCGGTGGGGCCACCACGGGCTACCTGCCGGCGCGCAAGGGTCAGCTGTTTGAGCCCGGGGGCTATCCGTGGCTGGACACCCCCTGGATCAGCGACGGGGTGGTGCTCTCCGTGCTCAGCAACTTGCTGGTGGTGAAGGGGGAGCGGATCAGCTACCGGGCCCTCGATGTAGAGCAGATCGGCTCGGTGTACGAGGGGATCATGGGCTACGCGGTGCGCCGCATCCCCGGCCGCTGCATCGGCCTCAAGAGCAAGCCCCAGGGGGCGAAGAAGCAAATCACCACGGCGGTGGATCTCGATGCGTTGCTGGCGCTGTCGGGTGGCAAGCGCAAGTCCTGGCTGGAGGAGGAAGCGGGCACCACCCTGCCGCCCAAGGCCACCACCGCCCTGAAGGACGCCGCCAGCGAAGCCGAACTGCTCGACGCCCTCGCCCCCCGCATCGACCAATCCCTCTTCGATGGGCCCCAGGTGGCCGGCAGCCTGGTGTTCCAACCCACCGAAGAACGGCGCCGCAGCGGTAGCCATTACACGCCCCGCGCCCTGACCCGGCCGATCGTGGCGGAGGCGTTGCGCCCCTGGCTGGAGCGTTGCCACCACCAGCCCACGGCGGCCCAGATCCTGGCCCTCAAAATTTGCGATCCGGCCATGGGTTCGGGGGCCTTCCTGGTGGAGAGCTGCCGCTACCTGGCCGAACTGCTGGAGCTGGCCTGGAACCGGGAGGGCCTGCCGGAGGCCCTCAAACCCGGCGGCCAGGCCCACGGCGAAGACCCGCTGCTCTATGCCCGCCGCCTGATCGCCCAGAGCTGCCTCTACGGCGTCGACAAGAACCCGTTTGCGGTGAACCTGGCCCGCCTCAGCCTCTGGCTGGTGAGTCTCAGCAAGGACGCGCCGTTCACGTTTGTGGACCACGCCCTCAAGTGCGGTGATTCGCTGGTGGGTGTAAGCAAACGGGAAATCGGCCAGGCGATCGAAGGTGCCTTCGAGCAGAAAGAGCTGGAAGAACCCACGATTCGCCAGGCCAGGGTGCGGGTCAGTGGCGATTTCGCAGCCTTCCACAGTGACAGCCGCACGGATGCGGATGACCAACGCAAGCGCGAAGTCCTCCAAGAAATGGACGATGCCACTGCCTATCAACGCTGCGTGGGCGACCTGCTTGTGGCAGCCCATCTTCAGGGCAAGAACCCAAAAGATCGGCAAGATCTCCGCAGGATTTATATGGAACCAACGCTGAAGACGACGGAAGCAGCTGAGTTGAGACAGCTCTTGCCAGGGCCATTGCAGCAGCTGCGCGAGGGTGAAAAAGGGATCAAACCTCTGCATTGGGATCTGGTGTTCCCGGATGTGTTCGACCGGAATAATCCAGGCTTTGATGTGTTTGTGGGGAATCCGCCCTTTGCAGGCAACAACACCTTCATCCAGGGTTACCCCGAGGGAATTCTCGATTGGTTTAAGCAACTTCACCCTGAGAGCGGTGGGCTCTGCGATCTCGTAGCCCACTTCTTCCGCCGTTGCTTCCTGTTGCTGCGGCCTGGGGGATCTTTGGGGCTGATCGCCACTAACACCATCGCCCAAGGCGACACCCGTAGCAGCGGCCTGCGCTGGATCTGTCTGAACGGTGGCGATATCTACTCCGCCCGCAAGCGCTACAAGTGGCCCGGTGTAGCTGCAGTGGTGGTGAGCGTGGTGCACCTGTTAAAGGGCGCCTTTGAAGGAGTGAAGCTGCTGGACAAGCGGCCGGTAACGCAGATCACGGCTTTTTTGTTCGTCAACGGCGGCCACGACAATCCCAAGCAGCTCGTGGCTAATGCTAGTAAGAGCTATATGGGATCGAAAATTTATGGCCAAGGTTTCACCTTCGATGATTCTGGCCCAGCAGATGAGGTCACACCAGGACTTCCCTCACCGATCGCCATAATGAATCAGCTAATTACTGATAACCCGAAGAACGCTGAGGTGATTTTTCCGTATATTGGCGGCGAAGAGGTGAACACTAGTCCCACCCATGCACACCATCGGTATGCGATCAACTTCGGGGAACGCAACGAGGAAGATTGTAGACGAAAGTGGCCCGAATTAATGGCAATTGCGGAGCAGAAGGTGAAGCCCGAGAGAATGATGAACAACCGAGAGGGCTATCGCCGCTACTGGTGGCATCACGGCGAGAAACGCCCTGGTTTGTATTCAGCAATTGCAGAGTGCAAGCAAGTACTGACAAATTCACAGGTAAGTAGCCACATCTGTTTTGCATTCAAGAAAACCGACATGGTCTTCGGACATACCCTCTACGTCTGTCCGTTGATGTCATTGTGTTGGCTGGCGGTAATGCAGTCGTCAGCTCATGGCGGCTGGAGCCTTTTCCAATGTTCATCTCTCGAAGAGCGAGTCAGATACACCGCTACAGACTGCTTCGAAACCTTCCCCTTCCCCACCGCCCTCCTCGATTCCACCGCCAACGATCCCACCCACGAAGCCACCCGCCAAAACCTCGAAGCCATCGGCGAGCGCTACCACCAGTTCCGATCCGAATTGATGGTGAGCAACAACGAAGGCCTCACCAGCACCTACAACCGCTTCCACGATCCATCCGAAACCAGCAGCGATCTCCTGGAGCTGCGCATCCTCCACGGCGAGATGGATCAGGCGGTGCTGAACGCCTACGGCTGGAGCGATGTGGCCCCACCCGGCCCCTTGAACAGCCCCTGCGGCTTCGGCCTCGACTACCTCGATCTTGAAGACGACGCCCAGCTTCCCGACGCCCTCCAGGAGCGCATCGACAGCGGCGAACTGTTCTTCTGGGACCCCGATGAAGCCGGCGCCTTCGAAGCCCAGATCCGCGCCTACGGCGCCGTGAAGGGCAAAAAGAAACTCCCCTGGCGCTACCGCTGGCCCGAAGCCGTCCGCGACGACGTGCTCGCCCGCTTGCTGGCCCTCAATGCCGAGCGCTATGGGGAGGAGGTGGCGTTGGGGCTGCATGGCAAGGGGGGGAAGCAGGCTGCCAAGGCGAGCAGGGCAGTTGGCGGCAGCGCACCCGGGGGCAAGCGCCGGGGGCGACCGGCCAAGGCCAGTCAGGTGGGCGAGACTGGCGAAGACCACAGCGAGCAGATGGGGTTGGGACTATGAGCCGCACACCCGCCACCAGGATCCGCCAGCGCCTGCAGGACCTCAGGTTGGACGTGCTTGCGGTCGCACGCCGCCATGGCGCGACCAACCTGCGCATTTATGGCTCCATCGCCAAGGGACAGGAACACAACGGCAGTGACCTTGACCTCCTGGTCGACCTGGCGGCAGACCAAAGCCTGTTGGGATTGATCCATCTGCGACAGGATCTGGAAGATCTTCTGGGTTGCCCTGTGGATGTGACCGAAGCACAAACGCTGCATCCGTTAATTCGCAGCGAGATCCTCAACCAGGCACTACCGCTGTGAACCTGCTGCTGTGAACAAAGATCGGCTCTACCTCGAAAGCATCCGCGAATGCCTAGAGCGCATCGAGGAATATGCGGCTGCCGACGAAGACGCTTTTATGAATTCTCGCTTGATTCAAGATGGCGTAATACGCAATCTGGAACTGATCGGCGAGGCCACCAAAAATCTCAGTGCCGATCTTCGCGCCGCCAATCCCGAGATTCCCTGGCGACAAATCGCTGGGATGCGAGACTTGTTGATTCATGACTACCTGAGGGTCAACCTGGCGCGTGTCTGGAACACCGTTGACACAGACCTTCCAGCGTTGCGAGCAACCGTGTTGAGGCTTCTTGATTCATGACGCTTCATCTCCACGGCGCCCACCCCCTGGCTCGACGCGCCAACCCTGCCGACAGCGGCAAACGACGGGGGCGCCCCCCCCAAGACC